>LWDU01033301.1_pt1 | contig 90177 bp, 73 predicted proteins | sample 727161 | NCBI WGS metagenome assembly LWDU01 (sample SAMN04566230, study PRJNA314399) | hydrothermal vent metagenome | isolation source: deep sea hydrothermal plume seawater | place: Mexico: Gulf of California, Guaymas Basin | collected 2004-07-11 | reverse complement strand
TTTCCATTGGCGGAAAATCTCGCCCGACCAATATCTTCTCTTGCAAACATTTGTCCCGAAATTCTGCGGCAGGGAACCCAAGCTTCACGAAGATGTGATTGGTGTGACAGTCTGCGACTTCATAACCCATGTCGCGGAAAGCGCCGATGGTAAATGCTTTAATGTGGGCGTTCTCTTGCCGTTCCCATTCGATGTGTTCTTTATCTTCAAGCGCTGTGAGTGCCGCAATCGCACCTAGCATATTGACATCGCCCATGCCCCAGGCTGCGTCAATTTTATCCAGAGTCTGTTTTTGTCCTAGAGCATAACCAACCCGTAAGCCAGCCATGCCATGTGCTTTGGAGAATGAGCGACTGATGAATATGTTCTCAAATTCCAATGCCAAAGGGAGTGCTGTTTCAATTGCCCCTGGCTCGGCGTAATTAATATAGGCCTCATCAATGTGTACTATGGTGTCCGGAGATTCAGTCATTACCTTGCGCACGAAATCATCAATAGCTTCAGGTCCATGGACGGTGCCTGTTGGGTTATTAGGGTTGCAAATATAGATTAGGCCTGCCCCAGAGGAGGCTTCAAGTACTGCCTGAAGGTCGATGCCCATGCCACTATCAAGATTTATTTCTCGCACACCGGCACCTATTTCTCTCGCTGTGTTTAAACTTGTCGCGTAGGTTGGAACTGGAGAGACGATAGGTCTATTCGCACTACAGAAAGCTCTAACGGATCCTTGCAGCAGAGGCGTGGAGCCCGTGCCTAACAAAACATTTTCTCTTTCAATACCATAATAACTGGCTATACCTTCTTCTAGTTCAGGAACATGATCAGGGGAATAGCCGCGGCCGACACGATTGTTAACATGAGCGTGGAGGGCTTCCATGGTCTTTGGCCCCGGTCCTCGAGCACTCTCATTCTGATTGAGTTGCATGATACCGTTGTCATACATTTTGGATTTTGACTCAGCACGTGTTTGTGCTTCGGCACCCCTGTTGAGTAAAGAGGTGCTAGATAATACTCCGGCAGCAGTGGTGAGACCCATTGTGCCAACGAAACCGCGACGTGTAATTTTCATGTTTGTTTATCCTCTACTGGTTGGGATATATTTTATTTTGTTGAATAGTCTAGTCTGATCACACTTTGTTAAAAGCCATAGTCATGCTATCTAGTACTTCTTTTAGAACCATTCTTGAAGACGCTAAGTTCATTCGAACATGACCTTCACCACCAGCTCCGTAGACGGAACCTGGATTTAGATAAACGCCAGAGTTGTGGACCAACCAGTCACGAAAATAGTATTCGGGCGATGCTTTTTCAGCTGCAATGTATTGTTCTGCAGCTCCTATGGAAGTCATAATCTTGCTGACATCCAAGAAAGTCATGAAGGTGCCTTCATTCTTGGTGTAAACAACATCTGGCATGTTTTGCTTGATATAGTTCTCCATGAACGTATGGTTCTCATCAAGATAGGCATTCGCTTGATCAAACCACTCCGCACCATGACGATAAGCAGCTGCATTAGCAGCTACTCCCAGGGTGCTCAGTTCTGCATGATGATACTGATCCACTCGATCCAACATGGTAGGACTCTTTGAGTAGAAGTAAGCGTTTTTCATGCCGGCCATGTTGAAGGTTTTGCTTATAGCGTTAAACGAAACACTATTGTTGACTACTGCTCGGTCAGGCAGGCTAGCAAAAGGTACATATTTGTGGCCACTGCGTATTACATCGGAATGTATTTCATCGGACAGAACAACTATGTTGTGTTCTAAAGCGAGACGACCCATTCGAAGAAGTTCTTCCTCAGTCCACACATTGCCGGTTGGGTTTTGTGGGTTACAAACCACCATCGCTCGAATATCGGAAGTCATCTTTGCTTCGAGGTCTTTCCAATTAACTTCATAGCGGCCATTTTTTCTTATCATTTGGCTATCTACTGTCGCAACATGCGCATTTCGAGCCATTGTGTAAAAGCCACTATAAACGGGGGTGACGAGAAGCAGTTTTCCAGCAGCGGGAATGAAGGCTCGCATTGCGGCGATCATGCCTGAATAGACGCCAGAGGCGATGGTGATTGAGTCAGGATCTAGTTCCACCCCATGTCGTTCGCCATTCCAGCCAACAATGCCGTCGCGGAGTGGTTGGGTGGAGCTCATATAGCCCCAATTATGGTGATTGGTGCGCTCCGCTAGTGCTTCGGTAATGCAAGGTGCGCATTCGAAGTCGATGGAGGCTACGCCCATGCCATATTTGAAGACACCAGCGGGATAGTTAAGGCCTGGGGAGTCCCAGCGAGCGCAATTTGAGCCTACCCGATTGTAGGGTGTATCGAAGTCATATTTTCCGTTAGCGAGCTTTGGAATGCTGCTGGAGCTTTGTGCGGAAGCGCTAGTTGAGGCAGTGGCTACGGCGCCTGCAGCCCCGGCCAGTGCAGTCATTCCGGCACCTTTGATGAATGATCTTCGGTTAAATCCACTGTTCGAATCAGGGTTTTTAGGCATAGCAGTGTTCTCGCATTATTAATATATGATTGACACTCCCAGAGCATATTCCCAAATGGGTCAATGAGCAAAGGAGTTTCCAATATAACGCAGCTACTATATATCGTCTATATGAGATATTGGCATCGAAAAGGTTCTTTAACCCGCTTTGGCGAGCTAAAAGGGCAGTTAATTGTGTAATTCTGTGGTGAACTTTCCTACATGCACTGAGTGTCAGGGAATTGAGGGCCGTATTTAGTAAATTGGTATTTATTGTGATATTTCTTAGTATTGTGAATCCTGCTGAGATAAATAGGGTGTATCTCGATAGTCTAGAGATCGATTCGCAGTAAAGTTAAAGTAACGGGCAAGATATAGTTCGGGGGCGCAGAAATCCGTAGCTAGTGGATGCTTGTAAGATTAGTTTACCTAATGATCAGTCGCTGTAGATTGGCGTAAAAATAATCGATATGGTTAATGATAAGGAAAACAGTATTTCGCTGTTACGCTACCAGTTTGTCCACATAAGAACTCAAGATAGGGAAATGCTGGATGGGTTTTGTTGTGGATATGCTCCAACAGACGGAATCCCCAGGGCCACAGTTCTCTGATTAATTCTTCGTCAGAGAATATCTCCTTAACAAAAAAAAATAAAAATTAACAAGGTGGGAATGATGAGAATTATAATAGATAGGCTAGTACTTCCGATAAGATCATTGGTTCCCGCAGTTATATTGTTGGTTTCGCTTTTTTCCGCGTGTAGCCAATCAACTTCTCTAACGGCTCGCCCTCTTACAGTGGCAGCATCAGTGGCTTTTACCGAAGGACCTACTGTCGCGGAGGACGGTACTGTTTATTTTACCGATCTTGATAATAGCCGCATTATGCGCTTGTCGACCGATGGGTCGCTCAGCACTTTTCGTCAACCAAGTTATCGCGCCAATGGTTTACTATTTGATAGCGAATGGCGGCTGCTTGCGTGCGAAGGGGGAGATGGTAGTGCGACATTGCCTCGAGTTACCCGAACCAATATGACTACTGGTGCGATCGAAGTAATTGCAGATTCCTATAATGGCAAACAGCTGCATCAACCGAATGATCTTACTTTCGATAGCAAGGGTCGTATTTATTTCACTGATAGACCTGGGGTACACATAAAACCAGAGCAAACTGGCGTTCATGCGGTTTATCGAATTGACACAGACGGTTCCATTGAGCGCATCCTAACTGAGCCCGAAGTAATGCGGCCCAATGGCATCGTGATCTCCCCGGATGACCAAACGCTTTATGTCATCGAGACAGAACAAAGCGAAGGTGGTCCCAGATTGATTCAAGCATACGATCTGAGTAGTGAAGGCACGGTCAGCGATATGCGGATTTTTCATGATTTCTATCCCGGGCGCAGCGGTGATGGCATGACTATCGATAGCCAAGGCAATTTATATGTTGCCGCTGGCTTAAATCAACTCAGGGGAACCAGCGAGACACTTGATACAGTGGCCGGCATTCATATTTTTTCTCCATCAGGTGAATTGTTAGAGCACATCCCGGTTCCTGAAGACACCATAACCAACGCAGCTTTCGGCGGCCCCGATTTACGAACTCTGTATGTCACAGCCGGTAAAACATTATTTAGTTTTAGAACAGACATCGTAGGAACTCGTCGATAGCTACTACAAGAAGGATGAATGGCCTTCTCAGCTCAAAGCGCTGCGATTGATTAATGCCCAAATTTTAGTATTAAAGTTCGCTATTTTTATTTCTTATAGGCACCCCAGATAGAGGGAAGTGTTCATGCTCAGACTAACCTCAGAACCGTTCAATCGCACAACAAAATTCTTCAACATCGCTCCTAAAACTTTGGCCACGAGTTTTTTCCTTCTTTTTCTTCCCGGGGTAGTACTCAGCCAATACGGTACTCAATCTGGCGAGTGGCCCAGTTATGGCGGAGATACAGGTTCCACCAAATATTCTCCCCTTGACCAAATCAATGCCGAAAATTTCAATGATCTAGAAATAATCTGGCAATGGACATCTGTAGATGCCAGCCTTGATCTAGAGTCACTGAGAGAGCAAAACCCGGACATTCAAATTGGTAATTTTCAAGCCACTCCTCTTATGGCTAATGGTCGTTTGTTCATCATTACGGCATTGAATCAGCTGTCTGCAATAAACCCTCTTACCGGGGAAACTTTCTGGACTCATAATCCTGAAATATATCTATCCGGTCCTCCTATTAATCCGCTGAGTTATCACAATCGCGGGCTCGCTTATTGGTCCAATGGCGATGACGAGCGTGTCATCGCAGGAACTCAAGATGGTTACCTAATATCACTCGATGCGCTGACCGGTGAACCGGACCCAGAATTTAATGGTGGCCGTGTTGATTTGAGTGTGGGTATTCCGCGCGCATCCAGAAATGCTTTGGATTGGACTGGTGCGCAACCAGTGTCAGTAGTGTCACCGCCGATTGTGATCGGCGACATTGTAGTGACCTCACAAATCACTCAGGGTCGGCCCTTAATGAGAGAAAGGCCGCCTATGTGGGTGAGAGGTTACAGTATTAATACCGGTGAAACTGAATGGGTGTTTCATACTATCCCGCAGGCTGGTGAGTATGGCGTTGAAACTTGGGAGGAAGAGTCCTGGCGTCGAACTGGTAACAACGGAGTATGGTCGATTATGAGTGCTGACCCAGAGCTGGGGTTGGTCTATCTGCCATTAGAAGCGCCAACAGATGATTTTTATGGTGGCAATCGGCCGGGTGACAATTTATTTAGTCAAAGCCTGGTGGCAGTGGATGCAATAACCGGCGAACGGCGTTGGCATTTCCAAATGATTCACCATGGACTTTGGGACTATGACTTACCTGCGGCACCAAACCTTATTGATATCACTGTAGAAGGAAGAGAAATAAAAGCTGTTGCACAAATCTCTAAACAGGGCTTTGTCTACACATTTGATCGAGAAACAGGTGAACCTGTGTGGGCGATTGAAGAACGTGAAGTGCCGCGTTCCGATATCCCTGGAGAAAAAGATTCGCCAACTCAGCCCTTTCCAACCAGGCCGCCTCCCTTCGAAGCCCAAGGTCTGGAAATTAGCGATCTAATTGATTTCACTCCCGAGCTTCGAGCAGAGGCACTGGATATAATCGATGACTACACGTTCGGCCCTTTGTTCACGCCTCCGACGCTATCGGTTCCTGGAGGTAACAAGGGCACAGTTCTGCGCCCCAGTGCCGGCGGCGGCGCGAACTGGATGGGTGCAGCGGTTGATCCAGAAACAGGATATCTTTATGTGCCCTCTTCGGATTCGATCACAGTACCTGTTGTGATTGAAAGCGACCCCGGTGATTCCAATCTCTCTTATCGACGTATTGCCCTTGGCGGTATTAGGGGGCCTCAGGGGCTGCCAATTCTCAAGCCGCCCTATGCAACGATTACTGCTTTTGACATGAACACAGGTGACATAGTTTGGCGAGTACCAAATGGAAATGGTTCAGAACGAGTGGAAAATCACCCGGCAGTTGAGGGTATTGATCTTCCTTCCCTCGGAGGAGGAGGAAGAAATCCAATTCTCGCCACACCAACTGTTTTGGTTCACGCGCAGAATAACGGTAGCCAAACCAAATTGATTGCGAGAGATAAGGCAAGTGGAGCTGAGCTTGCTATGGTGGATATCCCAGCTGCTTCTCGATCGGCACCAATGACTTATGAGGTAGATGGCAAGCAATTTATCGTAATTTCAGTGCTTACCAATCCGGCTCCGAAACTCATTGCTTATGCTCTCAATCCATAGCAAACAGTACGTGGTAAAACCAATTTAATGCTTAGATGACTATGGATATCAGGCTCTAGTGTTTAAATAAACCTAAGCCTGATTAGCAGGTTCCTCTTCAGTTCTGCGGTCTTCTTGATATTGTTTCAACTGTCGGGCTTGAGTAACAATAAATGCACGAATAGCCTCAAGTTGATCATTGGTCAGAGTATCTTCAAAATCTGGCATACCTCGTTGAGCACGGACTCCTTCTAATACAATATCTTGCATTTCACTGTGGGTGGCTAAATGCATCAGTCGCAAGTCTGGTGCAATGATGGCTACTTCAGATGGAATGCCAATTCCGCCATGACAGCTAGCGCATTGCGAATGATAAAGATCATCTCCTTGCCGAATAGCTTCTAATCTAAAATCTGTCGCTGGTTGCTCAGGTACTTCTGCTTGTACCACATCCGCAATTGGCATTGCTGCTGTGCCGTCCAATTTAAACACTACGACGGCCCCACCGAGATCGATGGCTCTATTGCCATTCATCATCGTCGCAACATATTGGGTATTGCCGACTTGATAACTCATCATAGAGGTGCCCCGAAACGTGCCTGGGGCTCGGTAATTAAAAATAGGGTTTCCATTATCGGTATTGCGAACTACGAAATCCCCAGTTCCTTCGCCTTGAAATAAAACACCGGTGGTAGTTGCGAGCACGCCACCGTTATATATAGATTTCAATTGCTGTCGCCATTTGTACTGGCCAGTTATCGGGTCAAATGCACCAACGAAAGCCAGTGATTCTGGTCGCGGTGCGGCATTCTCGATCAGCTCGCGCCGGTAGGCACCTTCGCCCCAACCAAGACTTAGCCCACGCTCACGCATTTCATAGACTCCGGTATTAACGAAGGCTTCATCAAGAGAATAGAAATTGGCGATATCGTGATAGTAGAAATACATCAATCCCATGTCATTGTCCCACGACTGAGGTTCCCAGTTGTGGGCACCGGAGTTGGCGGGCAGAATCCATTGGGGATTGTTCTCGTACACTACATCGGGGTTTTCCACAGGCCGGCCGGTTTCCATATCCACGTGAGTGGCCCATGTAATACCTTCGGTGTAGGCGTGGGCGCGCAATAACTCACCACTTTCTCGATCAACAATGTAGAAAAACCCATTCTTTGGAGCCTGCAATAAAACTTTGCGCTGCTCGCCGTTTAGCTCGATTTCGCCAATAGTCATATCCATGGCAGAACTAAAGTCCCAGTTGTCGCCGGGAGTGGTTTGGTAGTACCAATTCATACGACCAGTATCGACATCGACCGACACAATGGTCGATAGAAACAGATCGTCGCCGCCACCGGGAGAGCGTATTTCTCGAGGCCACGGAGCACCATTTCCTACGCCGATATAGAGGCTGTTGAGTTCCTCATCATATACAAGGGAATTCCAGGCTGTTCCGCCACCGCCGAATTTCCACCATTCACCACCCCAAGTCTGAGCGGCCAGCTCCATCTCGGGGTGTTCAAAGGGTTGGCTGGGGTCTCCAGGAACAAGGAAAAAACGCCAATCGACTTCACCAGTTTCAGCATTGTAAGCTGTGACATAGCCTCGGCGCCGGCCCGACTCGCCACTACCCTGACCAATGTAAATTTTTCCGGCGGCTGCACGAGGGGCACCGGTAATATTAAAGCGTCCGAGTCCAGCTGGTATCCAGGTATCAATGTCCCAGACTTTTTCACCAGTAGTGGCATCAATCGCCAGTAAGCGACCATCAAAAGTGGCCACGTAGACTTTACCTTGATAAGCCGCGACTCCTCGATTGTGGGCAGGACCACAGCAAGCGAGGCGGATATAGCTGCGGTCAACTTCTGGATCATAGCGCCAGATTTCTTCCCCATTAGTCGCATCAAGGGCATAAACCACACTCCAGCCGTTGGAGACATACATCACACCATCTATCACCAATGGCGTTCCAGACATGCGCATATTGTAATCGCCAATGGTCGTGCTCCACGCCAGTCCCATTCGATCGGCATTGTCTGGGGTAATTTGAGTTAGATGGGAGAAGCGTTGTTCCTTATAGTTTTGCCCGTAACTGAGCCAATTACCCGGTTCATTCTCGAAAGAATTGATGATTCTGGCATCGTCTACATAGTTGGAGTTGGATTCAGCGGCAAAACTGGAAGCCCCGAAATCTGAAGTTGTATAAAAGGCGATCAGTACTCCAAAGCTTAAGCATAGCGTTCTAACAACCCGTTGAAAGAATTTAGTATCGACCAGTGTAGGATCAATGGATTTCATGAGCTCGCCATGTGTTTATTTTTAGTAATTAGTCAGTTTTATTACAAACCGGTCCTCGTGTAAACAGTATGCTCGACCTCGATGCAATGGACTCTTGCTCCTAATGGATTTATGCTCAGTTCAAATTCGAATACTATCAATAAGAACGGAGGATGTAATTATGCGATTACTCTCAACAATATTCCTACTTTTTCTGCTATCTGCTCCTGCTTACAGCCAGGTGTTGGCATCATTTAATTCTGATGGCCTTACCTATGGTCACGTACATCTAAACGTTTTCGATATGGAGCGGCATAAGGATATATGGGTTAACCATTTCGGCGGCAGAGTTGTGGAAAAAGGCCGCAATGCTCAGGGCAATCCAATTTTAACCGCCGTTGTTCTAAACAATATGCTTGTGGCGCTTTCACCCAGTGACCCCACCATGGATTCACCTTCAACAGTGATGGATCATTTTGGATTTAAAGTCCGCAATATGGATATATTTCTGGAAAAGTGGGAAGCAGACGGCCTCCCAGTTACCACTGAAGCCGCCGGTTTTGGCGGTAGAACTTTCCTTGGTGCCGAAGGCCAGATAAATGCCTTCGTTGATCTTCCAGGCGGAGCAAGGGTAGAACTTCAGGAAGACCAGGGTCTGCAACAGGAAGTAACTGGCTATCATATTCATTTCAATACAGCTGGCCATGAAGAACTTCTCGCGTGGTACACAGATCTTTTGAATTTAGATGTAAGACCTCGAGGAGCGATTCCAACTACTACAAATGTTCCTGGCATGAATCTCAGTTTCGGTGGCAGCCAAACAGCACGTGCAGCTACTCAGGGTACGGCTATCGATCACATTGGTTTCGAGATCGACGGCTTAGAAGAGTTCTGTCGTAGATTGGAAGCTATGGGTATCGAGTTTCAAGTGGCTTATCGTGAAGTGCCATCAATCGATCTGAATATCGCTTATATCATTGACCCTAGAGGTGTTCGAATTGAATTCACCGAAGGGTATGACGAGTATTAGAGTTAGAACGACTATTTTGTATAATGGAATGGTACTTAAAAAGGCCAGACATTAAATGTTTGGCCTTTTTAACTTGGGATTGGCACAACTACGTGGCTGAAAAATTGAGGAGTCTAGAAATGATAAAGTTAGGGAATTATTTTTGGGTTGCGTAGGCGAATGATGACCGATGAGCTCTAATGTACCCAATCTTTGTTGCTGAAGCTCAGTTAAACTTCAGCTGATTTAGCACATAATTTATATTATGCGCCCGCATACCAGTGAAAATCGAAATCAGAATTTAAACCACCCGTCCCTCTACCAAAACCATCCATTGATGAAACTACTTGAATGGACTTAATAAATTTCAGCTGCTTGTAACCACAATGCCGCTCAACTCTTAGTCGAACTGGAGCGCCATTTCCTTGAGGTAGATCTTTGCCATTCATGCCATAGGCTAAAATTGTCTGCGGATGGACAACATCGAACATGTCATAACCTTCATACCAGCCACCATAGGCATCGATAACGACGTAGCGGGCTTCGGGTTTTACCCCGCCCGCAGCTTCCAATATTTTGAGCAGGGGAGCGCCGGTCCATTGCGCTATCGCTGACCAGCCTTGCTCGCAAATATGAGAAGTGATTTGGGTTCGCTTTGGGAAGCGTTTTAAATCCTCCAGAGAAAGCGAGATTGGTTGATTCACCAATCCTTCAACTGACAACCGCCACTCTGCGAAGCTTCCACGACGAAGTCGTTGATACTCTTCATCTTCAGGATTGCTCTGATTCCATACTGGGAAGTTTTTGGTGATCTCGTTAATATCGTGTTCTTGCACCAAAGCTTGGTTAGACAGCAGGAATCGTTGACTCGCCATGGTTAGCACATCTGCAACACCCATCAGTCCGTCTCGGATTGTCGGAGGAGTGTAAATATTGCTGTCGCAACCGGTCAGTAATATGCCGCCCAGCGCACCGGCTCTGGAAATTAGTTGGCGACGGGATAAAGTTTTTGGCTTAGTGTTTTTCATTCATTAGTCTCCGTCGAAATTGCATACTTTCCGGTAATCATTGAACGTATCTGGTTTCCTGCACCGGCGATAAATACTTCAATAATGTGTACGATGAGGAACAGGACCAATAATAAAGTACACACTACATGAAGAGTTCTTGCCGTTTGTCTCCCGCCGAAGATGTCGATTAGCTCAGGAAGAATGGCAGTAAATGCGGGCATCTGCGCAAATCCGGAGATGAACATCAACGGGAAGAGGACAAAGAGCACGATTAGGTAGGACATTTTCTGCAGAAAATTGTAAGACTTGGCTTTCTCACCGGCAGGTGCTTTAAATTGAAGATGATTTTGAATATCTGTTTTTATATGGCTGAGCTGAAATTCTTCGCGCTGTGGAAACATCTTCTTGTAGAATTTTTTCTGCCAGACATTCCAGCCGAGATAGGCGATGCCATTGAACGCAAATATCCAGGCGAAGAGATAATGATAATTTCTTCCCCAACGACGATCTCCCAAGGCATCAGCCTGATCCCAGGAAAGCCCCCAGTCAGAAAGTCTGAATACAGCAGGGTGGCCCTGAAATCCAACCTTGCCCCAATAAAGTTCAGGAAATTGCAGGAAAATCATCAGCCCACTCCAGAACAGGTAGCCAAAAGAAATCACTGTCACCCAATGACAGATTCGCGCGTTGTAGCTATGGCGTTGAATCCATTCCTTTGAATTTTTGAGTTTAGAATTGTCGCTCACAATTTGCTCAGAATGACCCTGCACATATAACCCTATACGCATGATCCAAAATAAATGGTCCAGTATCAAAAGGGGCCGCCTGCTAAAGATTGCCCGAGTTTTTATAACCCCTTTTCTAGGTTATGACATTACTCGCCTTGTGGCTAGGCGGATTCCAAGGCCTGAGTGATGTCTTCAATGATGTCATCGATATGTTCGATACCGATACAAAGGCGAATCATCTCTGGAGTAACGCCAGCAGTTGCTTGGTCAGTTTCGGTTAGTTGTCGGTGAGTTGTTGATGCAGGATGGCAATGGTTTCTTTCTTCATGATTTTCTACTCCTATTAATTCGAGAAGCAGTTTATACATCAGAGCGATCGCCATCGCAATTAGGCCCATTCCTTGGGATTCTTTGGCGACAGGATCTAGTCGACTGCTTTGTGGTTCTCAAATTATTCAAGATTTGAGTCTCTAGGATGGAATTTAATTAGAGCTATTTACTACTTTCGTTTTTCGCAAAGAGAGCAAGATATTTATTCAGTGAATCTTCTGCAGCCGAAATTGCTGCTGAATCATCGCTAGAAAACCGATATGAGTTGTAGACCTATAGAAATTTAGTATCTGACTGACAAGTCCGTGACTTGTCGTCACTGTCTCGCGGCTAGCTTATTGCCTCGCTATGCTCCCCGGGCTAGACTAGAAGCTCTAATAATAAGTAGAGTGCGAGCGAACGCCACGGAGTATCGAATGAAGTCTTTGGATTTTTCTTTTAGTCGAATTTCTTGTCTGGTATTGGGACTGCTAATAACAGCATCGCCAGCAGTATCGCAAGATATCCCCCGGCTCTTAAGTGGCCACCCTGACATGAGCGGAATCTGGCAAGTGTTGAACGAGGCCAACTATGATCTCGAGCCACATATAGCCCGGCACTCGATGCAAATGCGTGAAGGCCCTATCAATCCAGTTCCTGCCATCCCGACATTACGACTTGGGGCGGTTGGCGCCGTACCGGGTAGTTTGGGTGTGATAGTAGGGGGAGGCCAGATCCCCTACACCCCTGATGCTCGAGCCCTTAAAGAGGACAACATGGCCAATTGGGTTGACCGTGATCCTGAAGTGAAATGTTTTCTTCCAGGTGTGCCTCGAGCTACTTATATCCCCATGCCATTCCAGATTGTTCAGGGCGACAATGATATTTTTATCGCCTACCAATTTGCTGGTGCGGTTCGCGATATCTATATGGACAACCCTGGTCCTTCGCAAGTGGATTCTTGGATGGGTTGGTCAGTTGGTGAGTGGGAAGGTGATACCTTAGTAGTTGATGTGACTGGCCTGGCTGAGGGAACTTGGCTAGATCGCTCCGGTAGCCACCATAGCTACCAGCTGCATGTGGTAGAGCGATATACAATGATTGGTCCAAATCATATTGAATACGAAGCTACAATCGAAGATCCTATGGTTTTAACTGAGCCTTTTACTATAAAGATGCCGATTTATCGCCGCATTGAAGAGAATGCCCGGCTTATGGATTTTCGCTGTGTTGAATTTGTAGAAGAGTTAATTTACGGAGAGGCGCGAAGATATCCGCTGCCCCGTTAAACGATTAAGTTTGAGGAGGTTAAATATGCGCAATTTAATGAAAACGATAAATCTCGGTGTTTTGGCACTCACAACATTAACGTTAACTCCAATAGTGGTCGCTCAAAGCGGGGCACTTCCACGCACGGCCAATGGCCATCCAGACCTTTCTGGTACTTACGATGTATCAACATTAACTCCTCTACAACGACCAGCGGAGTTTGGAGAAAAGCTATTCCTAACGAATGACGAGGCGGCAGTGATTGCTGCAGCGGAATCGCGCCGTAACTCAGATCGTAACCAAGCGAGTGATCCTAACCGTGCAGCTCCACCACAGGGCGGCGATGGCTCAACTGGGGCTTCTGGCAATGTTGGTGGCTACAACACCTTCTGGATTGATCGTGGCACCGGTGCGTTCCAGATCGATGGGCAGTGGCGAACTTCTATTATTATCGATCCACCCAATGGACGTATGCCAGCACAGACTGATGAGCGGCGTGCAGAGCGGCGAGCAAGGCTAGGAGCTGGCGAAGCAGCACCAAGGCGCGAGGGTGGTTCCAATGATGGTACGGCTTACTGGCTGGATGCCGGGCTTGAAGCACCGGGACCATACGACAACATGGAACAGCGTCCGTTTGCTGAACGTTGCCTGCTATCATTTAGCTCCACCGGTGGACCACCGATGTTGCCGGCTCTGTATAACAACCATAAGCGTATTGTTCAGAGTGAAGATACAATCATAATTCAAGTAGAAATGGTGCATGAAGCTAGAGTCGTGCGAATGAATACAAAGCATGATCCTGCTCATATTCAGAAATGGTTGGGTGATTCGATTGGCTGGTGGGAAGGAGATACGCTGGTTGTCGAAACGACTAATTTTCGTGATGTTCCCGCATTTTCTCAAGGCTCAAAAGACATGAAGGTGACAGAACATTTTCGCATGGAGAGCCCTGATCAGCTTGTCTATACGTTTACTGTCGAAGACGACAATGTATGGACTGCACCGTTCACTGGTGAATATGCATGGCCGCGCAGCACTAATAAAGTGTTTGAATATGCTTGCCACGAGGCAAACTATGCACTCGAAGGTATTATGAAAGGTGCGCGTTTGTTGGAAGCGGAATTCCGTGGTGAAGAGCCTGAAGGGGTGCCTAACCCAACTCGATAGGCGATATAAACAAAAGTTTAATTGACGATAAATGGTATAAATATCAGGAGAATTAATATGGCAAAGCAGCACTCTGTGATCTTCAAAATGAGTATGGCGTTGGCAGTATTGGCTGGTTTAATCATGACCCTTGAAACACCAGCCGTGGCTCATCATGCTTTCAGCGCTGAGTTTGATCCCAATCGTCCAGTTGTTCTTCGTGGTCCTGTGGTAAGAGTTGAATGGGTAAACCCTCATACCTGGATTCACTTGGAGATCACCAATGAAGACGGTAGCAAGCAAGTATGGATGGTAGAGGGTGGTACACCGAACACCCTGCTAAGACGTGGTTTGTCGAGAGCGACGATACCTGTTGGAACTATGATTGTGGTTGATGGCTATCAAAGCAAAGACCGCAGTGCTCGTGCCAATGGTCGTGATGTGACTTTTGAAGATGGGCGCAAATTCTTCATGGGTTCATCAGGGACTGGCGCACCACGTGACGGTCGCGATGCAACAGAACCAGGACAATAGGAAACGCTAATTCTGAGACTACAGCCAAATAGCTGGAAAGTTAGTCGTTAGAATATTTGAAAGAAAGAACGTTTTTAAAAGGCATTCGGGGCGACCCTTGAATGCCTTTATATTGCCTTCCTAGTGACTAAATGCTTGTTGCTTCTACGTTCGCAAATAAAATTATAAAGGCAGAGGCTATCTTAGTCCTGACTAATTAACCGATCAGCCCGCATTAACCTAAAAAGTAACGAATCGCCATGGCAATAATCATTATGACCATTAGCGGTGTCATCCACCTGCTGATTTTTTGTAATTCGTCTGGTGAGCGTTCTCGTCCATGCTTCTCGAGCATTGGCACGAGTAGAAAGAGTGTCGCAAAGAGAATTACAATAATTCCAACCAGTACCGTCATCTAAAACTCCTTCAAAGTTGAGCCTCTAGATTTCAAATTTCAAGAAAATCACTCAGTAAATTATTAGTGTTGGTTTGTGACTTGAGGACTTTAGCGTAAGTGTACTCCCACCGCAGCCATTCTCAATATTCAATTGGCGAGTCGAATTTCCGCAATACTCCATTCATTGATAGTAGGGCTCGTTGATCCGATTCTGGGCTAGAACTAGTGGGATTTGGACGCAAGAGTAGTTGGACTTAGGCGCGGATAGCTTTTATTCTCTGTCTACAGTCTTTCTATACAAACAATACTAAGCTAAGGAGCTGTTATGTCATCTTCACGAAGTATGTTATCTATCCTTATTGCATCAATATTGGTGCTTGTGACTGGTTGCGGAGCGGATGCAACTGGAGGCAACCCAATCAGCGGTGCTGGAATACCTAATCCAACTCCAGTAGTTACCAGAAACTGGGGAGATCTCCCCGCTGGAAGGAACTGGGGCTCTACAGCCGGTGTCGACATCGACCCTAACGATGGTCATATCTGGGCCTATGAGCGTTGCGGAGCAGGGACATTTGGTGGAGGGACTCCCATCAATTGCGATACCAATCCGGTAGATCCAATTTTTAAATTCGATCGAAATACTGGCGAAGTTCTCGCTAATTTTGGCGGTGGTATTTTCATGACTCCCCACGGTATTCATGCAGATTCTGAAGGTAATGTCTGGGTAACGGATTTTGCTAATAATTCAGCGGGTACAAAAGGCCACCAGGTCCATAAATTTAGCTCTAGTGGTGAATTGTTGATGAGCCTGGGTACAGCGGGACAGCCCGGTAGTGGCCCTAATCAGTTCAATCAACCTAATGACGTAATTGTTGGTCCCGATGGCAGCATTTATGTGGCTGACGGACACAATGGTCAGGGCTTAACTAGCAATCAAGCAATGGATGAAGGCCGTGCCGAAGGTTCAACTGCTCGCATTATTAAGTTCTCGCCTGATGGGCAACGCATAAAAGAATGGGGGCAGATTGGTGTTCGCCATGGCGAATTCAGAACTCCTCATGCTTTAGAATTTGATTCTAGGGGCCGACTTTGGGTTGCTGATCGCGGTAATCACCGTTTAGAAATATTTGATCAGGACGGCAACTATCTGGATTCCCGATATATGTTTGGCCGCATTAGCGGAATCTTCATAACTGATGATGACATGATGTATGCCATCGATTCCGAATCTAGCCCAACTGGTCACGTTGGTTGGAGAAATGGAGTGCGTATCGGGCACATAGATGAGGATCGCATTACTGGATTTATTCAGCCCTTCGAACGTGAAGACCGTGTTTATCAGGGCACTGCGGGTGAGGGTGTGGCAGTAGATGCTCAAGGTAATGTGTACGCTGCTGAGGGGCCAAACTCATTAAGCTCAGCTGGCGGCGCTTTTACTAAGTATTCAGTTCGCTAGAGTAGTTTATTCTCTAAAGCAGTTTAAAAACAGAATTGAAAGATTCTAAAACACAGCCAGATTACTTCAAAACCTTTGCTCTAAGCATTGGTGATTAAGTTAATCTGGTTTTGTTGTTTTTGAGAACTCAGAAGAGGTCAATTAAGATCGCGGGTCTATTTTTAATTCTCTTTTGAAGCGTTTGAAATTACGCACGTAGGCCTCCGCGCTCTTAACCAAGCTCTGTTGCTGTTCCGGCGAGAGTTCCTTTACTATTTTCGCAGGGGATCCCATTACTAGTGAACCGTCTGGTATTTCCTTGCCCTCGGTAACTAAAGCATTCGCACCAATTAAACAATTCCTGCCGATTTTGGCGCCATTGAGAACTACAGCATTAATCCCTATCAAAGAGTTATCACCGATTGAGCAGCCATGCAGGATTGCTTGGTGTCCAACCGTGACATTTTTGCCAATTTCTAATGGTGTGTCGGGATCTGTATGCAGAACTGCACAATCTTGTACATTAGAATTTTCTCCAATGGTAATTAGCGCATTGTCACCACGAGCCACTGCTCCAAACCAAACGCTGGCATTATTTTCCAGTACAACCAGGCCAACTACTGTGGCACTGTCGGCGATAAAGTAATCTTCACCGCGAATTTCGACAGTTCTGTCACCTAAAGAATAAATCATTATTGCTTGTCCCAACTGAAAAAGATGAAGTTTATCATAGCCATAATTGTGCTAGTTAACTCATGAAAATTTATCGCTTTAGAAAATTGTTGTAGAAGAAAACTTGTGGAGATTGATTCACAATGAATTGAAAATCATTATCAGTGTTAAATCCTGAAAAAAAAAAGGAATTCTTTAATGAATGAAGCAAAGCTACAGCTGGTGAATTGGGATGAGGTTGAACTCGAAAGTGTAAATGAAAGCATGCAGCGGAGAATCGTAACCGGTGAGAAAATGACCGTGGCACGGATCTATTTTAAAGATGGCTTTATCGTTCCCTTGCATAGTCACCCCAATGAACAAATAACTCAGGTGGTAAAAGGACAAATGTTGTTTGTATTTGACGGTAACAAAGCACAAGAAATGCTTCTCAACCCTGGAGATGTCGTCGTTATTCCTGCCAATATTCCTCATCAGGCGACTTGTATCGGTGAAGTTGAGGAAATAGATATGTGGGCTCCTCGGCGAGATGACTGGTTAGATGGCTCCGATACTTACCTTAGAAGTTAACTTAAAACAACTTAAGGCCCGTTAAGTTCAGCTCGGCTAGAATGACTATATTAATGTGATTCACAGCAAAATTGTCTGAAATGAATGTTCCAAAAGGAAAGCTGATGGTGGTTCAGAACATAGACTTACAACCAAATAGCTTTTATTCTTTAGGTAACTACTAATCTTCAGCTAACTACCGGAGGCACCCGTCATGAAGAACGCCTTGAAGCAGTTCACAATCTGTTTGAGCCCATTTTTATTATTTATATCTTCACAGTCATTTGCTCAACAAGAAGAAAATTATGATTACTGGCAACACCAGCGCGCCATGGTTTCTAGAGGCCAGCAAGCTGTATTTATGTGTAATGGTTTGTTTACTTCCAACCGCACATTGGAACAGGTTTTTGATAAAGAGCTGGCATTTTTTCGTGAACCAATCGGTGATGCCAATGGTGGTGACTATAACGTTGATTGGGAAAGGAGAGCGGTCGAAGTAGGCGCCCAGGGTGCTGTGCCTGTCATGCGAGCAGCATTTCGGAATGGCATCGGCTGTGTGATTTTACCGCCGGATCAAACCCTTTTAGATATTGATAGATTACCAGAGCTAACGCTTCCTTCACCTCCCGGCGACCCTGCGCAAATCCTCTGGCCTAATGGAGATTTAGTCGTCGAACGTGACCTTCCTGCTAATATTAGTGCTTCTGCCTTACAAGCTGCTTCCGACTGGGCATTCGATCGAGAGTCAGAGGAGCAAGTTACTCTAAGCCTACTAGTGGTTTATGACGGCGAAATTATTCACGAGCGATATGCACCTGGCTTCGATGCAACTACTCGTACCCGCACTTGGTCCACTGCCAAAAGCATTGCCTCGACATTAATAGGTATATTGGTGGACGATGGAAGAATGAATTTGGATGATCCTCTCGGGTTTGGATGGTATCCAGAAAACAGGACACCAGAAACTGATCCGAGAAATGAAATTACGTTGCGACAAGTACTCAATATGTCCAGCGGCTTGGATACTATAGATAACGGCGGGCGTGAGTATGCCACCGGATCAGGCATGTCCTATTGGGCAGGGTCGAGTTCTGTTGTTGGTGCTCGAAGTCGCGCCTTGATAAGAGAGCCTGGCACTCATTGGGATTATGAAAATTACGACACCTTGCTAGGTGTCTATGCTATGAAGTTGGCTTTAGGGGGGGAGAAAACCTATGCAGAATTTCCTCGACGAGCTTTGTTGGACAAAATCGGTATGCGCAATACCCTGGTTAGTACCGATCGGTTCGGAGACTTCGTTCTAAGTAGTCAGGTTTATACCAATGCTCGTGATCTCGCTCGTTTCGGATTACTTTATCTAAACGGTGGGACCTGGAATGGGGAACGACTAATTTCCGAAGAGTGGATCGATTTTGTAAGGACACCTGCGCCGGCAACGGTAGGCAAGGGTGGTCACTACGGAGGCCAGTGGTGGCTAGTTCCAGAAAGCAGGAATGATGTGCCGAAAGGAGCATACTCCACCAACGGCAATCGTGGTCAATACACTGTTGTTGTTCCTTCTCAAGATCTGGTCATCGTAAGGCGGGGACTAGACTATGGTCGTCAAGGTTTTAGTCAATGGGACCTAACAAGAGAAATATTGAAGTCAATCGACTGATATTTTTAGCCAGTCACCGTATAGTAAATCATTTTCGACAAGATAAATTTGGAGTATTAATCATGGGAATAAGGACAATTGGAAATAAATTACTTTTTTTGCTGTGCGCATTAATTGTACTGCCTACTCTTGGCTATGCTCAGTCTAATAGAGACGGTGGCCCACCACTTGATTCAGAACGAATTCCCCGAGTTGAAAAGCCCTGGTCGGTTGCCGAAAGAGCAATCCTTGAGCCGCGAGAAAATAATGGCAGTGTGCTTGGCGTTTGGTCCACCTGTGCCCAAGCGCCGGACCTTTGCAATGCGTGGTTAGAGTTCACCGATTATTTGCTCCAGGACTCTTCTCTACCGACTCGAGATAGGGAATTGCTAATACTAAGAATTGGGTGGTTGAATGGTGGTGCCTATGAATGGGCAGCACATCGGAATCTTGCCTTGAGGGTTGGCATAACTGAAGCTGAGTTAGAAAACATTCTTGAAGGTCCAGATGCCAGTGGATGGAGTGATTGGGATAGCACATTATTAAGGGCAGCGGATGAACTGCATAGTAATGCCTTGATTACTGATGTCACTTGGAACAAGTTAGCAGTACGCTATGACAGGCGGCAAATGATGGAAGCAGTGTTTACCGTTGGCCAATACAACTTAGTGGCGATGTACCTGAATAGTTTAGGTGTTCAGTTTGAAGAAGGCTTTCAAGGATTTCCTTTATGAAACTTATAAAAAGAATATTCATATTTGTATTTTGTCTTTCATTGATTCCCATTGCTGCAGTCGCGACCGCCGGAGCAAAGGCAAGATTCGATGATGGGCCAAATAGAGTGTTTTCCGGCGGTCCTTTGATTGCAGGAGACTTACATACTGGTCCTGAGCCGGATTGGAGTTTCGTTGAATCTATTCGCACTATCGAGATGCAACTTCTTGATCCGCCGTTGTCGAGACGTATTTGGACTGCCGAGTATGGTGGAAAAGTTTATGTTTGGTCCGGATACATGGGAACAACTGTAGGGCGATTATGGAAACGCTGGCCAAGTCAAGCAGAACGTGATGGGCGCGCCGTCATTCGCATCAATGGTGTGCGTTATGAAAGAGAATTAAAACGTATTAAATCTGGCGAGGTTCTCGAAGGTATTACAGCCGCAATTACTGCAAAATACCCATCGCAAACCACTCGAACGGCTGTAGAAGAGGGCGGGGTCTGGGTTTTCGAAATGGCACCTAGGAGTTAGTTGATTATGGATAAAATGAATTTAGAGAACTTCTACATTCGCATCTCTAAACTAAGAACGATGAAAAATTTTTACTGGTTTACCGCAGGAGCAGTTGTCCTTACTGTCCTTGCAGTTCTTTTTTTTCCTGGCGTTGAGGATTTCGTAGAGAGAACTTTTCAACGGTATCTCGGCCAAGCTGCCCGTTAGCAGCGAGGGCATTAGTCTGTTACTCCAATAGTTGAATGGCGCAGAGGTTCGTTGCATGCAGGAAATAGACACAGGTACGCAAGAACTTCTTTGTAAAATCGTTGACCACGTAGCTGTGATCACTCTTAATAAGCCACATAAGAAAAATGCTCTCGGTGATATCCTAACACCGGCTTTGAGGCAGACACTTCTGGTTTTGTCAGATCATGATGAAGTAGGTTGCATCATGATCACTGGTGCGGGCAATGCTTTTTGTTCTGGCGGTGATGTTAGTCAAATGGATGCGGGTCGAAAATCAAGGGCTGCATCTAAACCGCATTCGAAAGAAGAGAAAATCGAAAATCTATTAATTGCGCAAGAAACTCTCACGCAAAGAATATTTGAGCATCCGAAAATCACTGTTGCTGCCATTCCAGGGGCAGCCGCAGGGGCAGGGCTGTCCATCGCATTAGCATGTGATCTTAGGTTAATTTCAGAACAGGCTTTTATTACCACAGCTTTTGCTAGAGTCGGGCTAACAGGCGATTATGGGGCGAGTTGGTTTCTTCCCAGGCTAATCGGATTATCGAAGGCGAAGGAATTATTTTATAGTTCTGATAGGGTTAGAGCTGACGAAGGGAAAGAGTTGGGTTTGTTTCATGAAGTCTATCCTCATGAATCGTTCCAAGAAAATGCGTTAAGCTACTGCAAAGCCATTGCTGCTGGGCCTTCTCTAGCTTTTAGTAGAATGAAAGAAAATTTGAACACTGGATTAAATCAATCTCTCAACGAAAGCCTAGCTTTAGAGGCTAGGAACATGGTTGAAAGTATGGGTTCTAGCGAGTCAAAGGAAGCCATCGCTGCATTCATGGAAAAGCGACCAGCAGTATTCAAATAAACGTATTTAGGCTTGCCAGAATGCATTTTAAAGAAGAAGGCTTATGAAAAAACGATTAATCCTTTGTGCTCTTTTTACATTTCTCTTTGCTTGTGCTCCCGAGGAGCCAGAAACACAAGCGAAAATGCTAGGGGAGTGGCGACATGCGGGCGCCAGTCATACTTCCTCCAAATACTCACCTTTAGATCAAATCGATAGGGGCAATTTCGCTGACCTGGAAATTGCCTGGCGCTATCAATCGGCCGATCGTCGACTTCCTCAAGAGCTGGCTTATGCCACTGGGGACTATCGTGCAGTGCCTTTGGTTATCAATGGCACAATGTATACCAACACCAATCACGGTCAAGTGGTCGCCCTAAACCCATCCACCGGAGAAGAGCTTTGGATATTCGACCCCCAAAGCTATATAGCAGGCCCACCGCTCTTTTCGCCTGCGCAGACGCGCGGTATTGAATATTGGACTGACGGAGATATTGAAAGGTTATTTCTAGCTACGCTCGGAAAACAATTGGTGTCTATTGACATCGCCACAGGTCAACCTGATCCAAATTTCGGTGACAACGGCTTTGTAGATCTAAAGAATAATTTGGGTAGGCGTGAATTTGAAATGAATAATATTACTCACGGAGCTCCACCTATCGCCGTGGGTACTTCTGTGATAGTCGGATCAAAAATCTATGACTACACAATGCTGAACCGAAGCCCCCCTGGTCATGTTCGTGCCTATGATGTCTACACGGGTGAGTTTAAGTGGCGCTTTAATACCATCCCCCAAGAAGGTGAGGAATTTAATGAGACTTGGGAGGACGATTCCTGGAAAACCGTAGGCAATACCAATGTGTGGAGTTTCATGTCAGCTGATGACGAAGAGGGGCTCGTTTATTTGCCGGTGTCGACTCCAACGAATGACTACTGGGGTGGCAAAAGGCTAGGGGAAAATGTCTATGCTGAAAGCCTGGTGGTGTTGGATGCGGAAACTGGGGAAAAGGTTTGGCATTTTCAAACCGTACATCATGGTCTTTGGGATTACGATATAGCCTCGGCGCCAAATTTGGTTGATATCGAAGTGAATGGTCGAGCCATCAAGGCGGTTGCCCAAGTATCTAAAACTGGCTTTACCTATGTTTTTGATCGCCTTACCGGAGAACCGGTCTGGCCTATCGAGGAGCTTCCGGTTCCTCCTAGTTCGGTGCCAGGCGAACGAGCCCATCCGACACAACCTCATCCTACTTGGCCATTGCCATTCGAACGTCAGGGTATGAGTAAAGATGACTTAATCGATTTCACTCCTGAGATTGCCGCAGTAGCGCAAAAGTTGGCTGAGGATTTTGTGATAGGGCCAATTTTTACTCCACCCATTGTTCAAGGTGCTAATGGTAAGAGAGCGACCATATTTTTGCCTGGCGCTGGAGGAGGTGCTAATTTTCCAGGAGCCAATGTGGATCCAGAAACCAATATTCTTTATATACCTTCGCACTCACGACCCTATGCGATGTCATTGGTGCAGCCACCGGCAGGCAGTTCTGATTGGCCTTATGTGATTCAAGTGCAGCGCAATGTGGGACCATTAGGTTTACCGCTAATAAAGCCACCTTATCGCCGTATTACAGCCATTGATTTAGATACAGGGGAACATGTATGGCAGGTTCCTTTTGGCCGAGGGCCGGCCAATCATCCTGCGCTCGCACATCTAAATCTCCCGGATCTTGGCAGTGTGTTCACCGATGTTTCCAGTGAAGGGGGCATACTGATCACTAAGACTTTGTTGATTTCCTTCCTCGCGCAGAAGGATGAGATTGATTCGGAGGCTCAAGGATCAATACTAGTAGCCCATGATAAAGCTACTGGTGCAAAAGTTGGGCAAGTGATGTTGGATCGCCGTTTACACGGACCAGTAATGACTTATATGCATGCGGGGAAACAATATATTGCGGTAGCTGGCGGTGGCAGAGAAAACGATGCTGAGTTGATCAGTTTTGCGTTGCCAAACTGATTGTAGAAAAAATTCCTGATTAGGTATCTTTACTGTCATTTCTAAGGATTTTTGAGATTTTTCAGCCATTAATAAGACTTCTCAAACTTTCAGTTTTTCTATGTAGTCGAAGAATGTTCTTAGAATTTATTCGTTGGTCTGAAAGTCAATTAGGGTTCACAGTTACTGCAGAGAAAGTAAATTCCAGCGAATGAAAAATTAGGCTGTTACAATTTCAGTTAATCCTAATTCTTTGATACTCACTTCTCTCATTTTATATTTTTGTATTTTTCCGGTAACTGTCATCGGGAAATCGTCTCCAAAGCGCACATAACGGGGTACTTTATAGTGAGCTATTTTCCCATGGCAAAATTCTTTTAGCTGATCTTCGTTAAGCTTGGCATTTTGTTTCAAACAAACCCAGGCAATAATTTCCTCACCAAACTTGTCATCTGGGACGCCAGTGATTTGCACTGATTCAATGCTTGCATGAGTCATCAGAAACTCTTCGATCTCTCTGGGATAAACGTTCTCACCACCCCGAACAATCATGTCTTTAATTCTTCCTACAATGTTTACATAACCCTCAGTATCCATGATTGCTATATCGCCAGTGTGCATCCAACGATTATTATCGATAGCGAGAGCTGTAGCTTCAGGATTCTGCCAGTATCCCAGCATTACAGAGTATCCGCGGGTGCACAATTCTCCCATGGTATCGATTGGACAGATTTTGCCGGAATCAGTACCAATTATTTTTACTTCAACATGAGGGTGCACTTTTCCGACTGTGCTGACTTGTTTATCAAGGGGTGAGTCGGTACGAGTTTGAAAACTCACTGGGCTAGTTTCCGTCATACCATAGGCAATTTCTACTTCGGTCATATGCATTAACTCTTTTACTTGCTTCATTGTTTCAATCGGGCACGGGGCTCCAGCCATAATGCCAGTGCGCAAGGTAGTTAGGTCGTAACTTGAGAAATTAGCTAGCGCCAGCTCAGCGATAAACATAGTAGGAACGCCAAAGAGGGCGGTTGCTTTTTCGTCTTGCACTGCTTTGAGTACTGATTCAGCTTCGAAGCCTTCACTGGGATATATAAGGCATGCACCGTGCGTTAAACAACCTAAATTAGCCATCACCATACCGAAGCAATGATATAAGGGAACGGGAACGACCAAACGGTCGAGTTCGCTGAACTTCATTATTTCTGCAACAAAGTAGCCATTGTTCAAGATATTGTTATGGCTCAGCGTTGCGCCTTTGGGGAATCCAGTTGTACCACTTGTATATTGAATATTGATTGGTTCGTCGATGTCTTGTTGTGATTGACGGAATGCTAATTCCTCATCGCAAACTGTTTCTGCTCCCGTGAGAAAATATTCCCAATCGTAGATGCCGGTTTCTGTCGATTTGCTCATCGAAATAACAGTTTTTAACGCAGGAAAATTTTCCGAGTTTATCTGGCCTGCTTCACAAACTCTTAATTCAGGGCAGAGTTCGATTGCCATCGCTTCGTAATTGGAAGTTTTAAATTGATTCTGTAGAACCAGCCCACGACAAGCAGATTGTTCCAGCACATAAGCCAATTCATGAACTCGGTAGGCTGGATTAATAGTTACCAGGATCAGGCCAGCTTTTGCCGTGGCATATTGAGTGATAAGCCATTCAATATTGTTTGGTGACCAGATACCAACACGATCGCCTTTCTGAAACCCAGAGCCGATAAAAGCTTTCGCCAGGTTATTTACTCGTGTTGCTAATTGTTGATAACTAAGCCGAATGCCTTGATAAGAGGATACAACAGCTTCACGTTCGCCAAACCGCAATACAATGTCGTCAAACATTTGCGGGATAGGTTTTCCGAGGAGGGCTTTCTCGGAAGGCCCGTTAGCATAACTGACGGTGGAAGTCATTTTGGAATCTCTTTTTGGGTATTGCCAAGCTAAATCGCGTCTGAAAGGTTTCGCATCCTTTCATCTAGGCAGTTTTAACGCTAAATGTAAAAGATTAAGACCGTTAATGAAACAGATTTCTGACAATGGTAATGTAGTTCAATAATGATTCTGCTATAGCTGTTTTTTGAAAGGATGCATAATTCTTGACTTTTAGTTTCTAGCCTACCTAAATCTAGTTAATCGGCTAATTGCAATAAGTTCGTACATTCTCCCTAAATTTATTAATCCCGATTGGGTTTTAGGTGGCAGATCATATAAAAGTTCAAACAACAATGAGTACAATAACCCAAAACAGGATAATTAAAATGAAATCACATTCGACAAAACTAACGATAGTCCCATTGTTTTTTCTTTGCTGGCTTGGATCAAGTACTTACGCCGCTGACAATGGCTGGGTTACGCTAATTGATGGCACGGCAGGCATGGAAAATTTCACCATAGTCGGCGATGCTAATTGGTCAGCACAAAAGAGTGCGATACAAGCTACTGAAGGCAGTGCTGCATCTTTTCTGTTAACCAAGCAAAGTTATAGCAATTTCTCTGTCAGAGTAGAATTTTGGGCTAGTGATGATGCTAATAGCGGAATCTACTTGCGCTGTCAGGAGCCATCAAGAATCTCTGACCGAAACTGTTATGAGGCTAATGTGTTCGATCAACGGCCGGATCCATCTTTCGGCACAGGCGCGATTGTCCACATAGCTGCCGTAGATGAACCGAGACCAAAAGCTGGTGATAGATGGAATATCTACATTATGACTTTGCAAGGTGATCATCTGGTAGTTGAGCTTAATGGTAAGAAAACTGTAGATGTTCGTGATAGTCAGTTCGCTAGCGGTCCCTTTGCTTTGCAGTGGGGCAGAGGTGAATTACGCTTCCGCAAAGTTCAAGTTAAAGAGCTATAGAATTTTAAATTATCTAATTTTTTATCGACGTTCGGATGATTAAATGATCCAGTATCGCCTTCTCCTCCTTATGGTAGGAATTACAGTGTTGCTGCAGTCCTGTGGGACTGGCAGCAACTTTGAGCGGATATTAGAACGGCCATTTGGAAGTTTGGATGATGGGCGTGAAGTAAGAATATTTTCATTAAGAAACGCCCGTGGCACCGAAGTGGAAATTATGGACTTGGGTGCAATTATCGTAAGCCTGAACACAGTTGATGCTCATGGAAACATCTCTGATATCACCCTTGGCTACGACGAGCCTCAACAGTACCTTGACGCAAATGCTTATATGGGAGCAGTTGTGGGGAGGTATGGTAATCGCATCGCCGAAGGGAAATTTTCAATCGATGGTCAAGACTACACGCTCGCGTCTAATAACGGACCTAATGCCCTGCATGGTGGTATTGTTGGCTTCGATAAAAAGATGTGGAAGACCTCAATACATTCGGACAATAGCTCGGCCACAGTCAGTTTGGATCTCATTAGTGAGGACGGTGAGGAGGGTTATCCTGGAACGCTGTCTGCCAATGTCACTTATACGCTCACAGACGGTAATAGATTAATAATTGACTACTCGGCTACTACCGATAAGGCCACGGTAATAAATTTGACTCAACATGCTTATTTTAATCTTGATGGGCACAATGCTGGGTCTATTCTCGAACATGAAGTATTAATTAATGCCGATCAATTTACACCTGCGAATATAGAATCTATTCCCACAGGAGAAATAGCGTCTGTCGTAGGAACACCCTTTGACTTTCGTGTGGCAAAAAAAATTGGCCAAGATATTGAGTCCGATCATGAGCAAGTAGTTTTTGGCTCCGGCTTTGATCATAACTTTGTGCTGAATAAAACTGCTGGCAGTGAATTCGGTCTCGCGGCATCAGCATATTCAGCTAGAACAGGTCGGACACTTACTGCCTACACCGATCAACCTGGCATGCAGTTTTATACTGGAAACTTTATGAATGGCAGGGTTGCAGGTAAAGATGGGGCTGATTATCAACGACGCAATGCATTTTGTTTCGAAACTCAACATTACCCCGATAGTCCCAACAAGGTTAATTTTCCTACTACTGTGCTACGACCGGGTGAGTTATATGCAACACAGACAATATTTGAATTCGGTATTAAAAATTAATTCCCACATCAGAAAATTACGTTTATCGGTTTACTTCCAGTCTGCCCCATCAAAATAACGTGTCCCTCTATGGCCTTTGCGAGGTATGGGCTTTAAGATCTTTTTTCCTGGGCAGGAAACCATTATTAGACTTCGGGGTCTGCCTGAATTTGGGTTTACTTTACCCCCAATGATGTCGGTAATGCATAGGCGACCTCTTAACTCATCATTAAAAATTGTGTAGACAAAATCTCCAATTTTTAATTTAGAAGGGTAGCCCGCCATGTGAAATTCAAATTCATCAAGCGAACCATCATAGAAAGAATTAATTCCAGCCTCGCCCCGGGATGCAGGAATTGTTTTTGTGATACCGAAGCTCATTCTCTTACAGCCCCTTTGAGTTTGGTTAGTTAGATCAGATATATACAGTTGCCTAGCTTAATATTCCCTGAACTACCTGACCATGAACATCGGTTAATCGAAAATCTCGCCCTTGATAACGATAAGTCAAGCGAGTGTGGTCAACGCCTAACAAATGCATTATGGTTGCATGTAAATCGTGAACATGAACTGGATCTTTAATTACATTATAAGAGAATTCATCCGTCTCACCGTAAGTCATGCCCGGTTGAACTCCGCCACCGGCCATCCAGATGGTGAAACAGCGAGGATGGTGGTCACGACCATAGATTTCTTCGGTGAATTTGCCTTGGCAATAAACACTGCGACCAAATTCACCACCCCATACAACTAGAGTATCGTCCAGTAATCCTCGCTCTTTTAGATCTTGCACTAAAGCGGCTTGGGGCTGATCAACATCTCTTGCCTGGTTTTGTATACCGCTGGGAAGTCGTGTGTGTTGATCCCACCCACGATGAAAGAGCTGGATAAAACGAACATCTCTCTCGGCAAGTCGTCTTGCTAGAAGACAATTACGGGCGAAAGACCCTGGTCTTCTTGAGTCTGGGCCATAGCGTTCGAAAGTGCTGTCTGGTTCGTCACTTAGGTCGCTCAGTTCAGGCACCGATGTTTGCATACGGTAAGCCATTTCATACTGTGAAATTCTAGTGCTGGTTTCGGGATCGCCAGACTCTTCTCGAGTCAATTGGTTTAGCTGCGCCAGATTATCTAGAAAGCGGCGGCGGGTTGGCGCATCTACGCCTGGAGGATTGGATAAATAGAGGACAGGGTCGCCGCTGGCAAGAAATTTAACGCCTTGATGTTTAGTCGGCAAAAACCCGCTGCCCCAGAGCCGATCATAAAGGGGTTGACCTCCGTTGCCGGAACCTATCGATACCATGGCGACAAATGTTGGTAGATCCTGGTTCATGCTACCCAAACCATAGTCCATCCATGCACCAATGCTTGGTCGCCCGGCTAGTTGTGCGCCAGTCTGAAAGAAAGTAATACCAGGATCATGGTTTATCGCTTCAGTATGCATGGATTTTACGAAACATAATTCATCTGCGATGGCGCCGGTATGGGGCATAAGATCACTAATCCAAGCTCCGGACTGACCGTGCTGAGAAAATTTGTAAATCGAAGGTACAATCGGAAAATTTTGCTGTGCCGACGTCATGGCGGTGAGTCGCTGCCCACCTCGAACAGAGGGGGGCAAATCCATACCTACTAAATTTATGAGATTGGGCTTGTAGTCGAATAATTCATGTTGCGATGGTGCGCCGGATTGAAACAGGTAGATTACTCGTTTCGCCTTTGGGGCAAAGTGAGGAATGTTTGGTAGCCCGGTACCACCAACCGCGCTGCTTGGGGATTGTGCATGCAAATCTTGATTAAGTAATGTCGTTAAGGCTGCAGCACCGACACTGGTGCTTGCCATGTTCAAAAAATGTCGTCGGGTCAGCAGCCGTTTTCGATCTTCTATTGGGTTCATCTGCTTAGTCCTTGGTAATAGTCCCATCAAGATTAAGTATCAGGCTTGCCACCATTTGGTAGGCAGCAAGTTCGGCAATATCCAATGTTTCATTTCGTAGTGAAGCGCCAGCGCTAACTAATTGCAATGCACTACTTCGGTCCGCTCTATAGCGATCAAAGTTTTGGTTAAATGCCGTCGCTAGAATTGAGTGTACATCTGCAGTCGCTTCTCGGGCGGTAGCCGTTCGGTACATATGGCCTAGATTCTCCTCTAAATTCCTTCCCCGCAACATCGTGCTTTGGGCTAGCGCGCGGGCAGCTTCAGTATAGGTCACATCATTCATTAAATTTAGTGCCTGTAGCGGAGTGTTAGTTCTGCTAGGGAGAAGAATATGAGTTTCTCGGGTAGAGGAATCGAAGGTAATCATCGAGGGGGCAGGTCGCGTTCTTTTCCAAAAAGTGTATAAACTGCGACGATAGAGATCTTCGCCCTCAGATAATTTATATTCCTGTCCTCTCTCGACTATATCATCCCATAAACCATCTGGCTGATAGGGGCCTACGGAGGGACCGCCTAGCTTTTCTGTTAACAAGCCCGAAATAGAAAGAGCCTGATCTCTAATCACCTGCGCTGGTAAACGCACTCTGGTAGCGCGGGCAAGAAGACGATTTTCCGGGTCACGTTCCAGTAAGTCGGGTGAAACTTTGGAGGACTGTCGATAAGTCGCACTGGTTACGATTAACCGCTGCATCTCCTTAACATTCCAGCCTTTGTCGATAAATTCAGTTGCCAGCCAATCCAGTAACTCGGGGTGGCTGGGAAACTCGCCCTGGGCACCAAAATTGTCCACTGATTTTACTAAGCCGGTGCCGAAATACGATTGCCAATATCGGTTAACTGTAACTCTGGCAGTTAATGGGTTTTCTGGGTCCATGAGCCAACGGGCAAAACTAAGTCTGTTCTTCTCGATACCTTCAGGCATTGGTGGTAGAACTGCAGGTACATCGGGAAAAACTGGTTCGCCGGGATTGTCATAAGCGCCGCGAATAAGCCGGAACGTCTCTCGGCGTGGGGTCATTTCTTGCATGACCATTAAAGTCGGATAACTGTCCCATAGTCCTTTGCGTTCCAGTTCTAGATTCTGAATTCGATTATAAGCTCCTCTGATCCTCTCTGGAGCATATTGATTAAGGAAACTGAGTCTCAATTTATTGGACTGAGCTGCAGAGCGCTCTTCTTTTGGTAATTGGGCGATGTCCGTAACGGATTCAGCTGTGGCTAAAACAGCGGCCTCTTCGGGGCTTAATACTTTACCGTATATTCTTACTTCATCCATTAGGCCCTGGAAGTTGGGTTTCGTGGATCCGCTTGCTCCGATGCGTAGTGGTTCCTGCTGGGGTAAACGATTACCAACAAGGTCAAGGAGGGCCTTCATTTCGCGTTGCTCGCCATCGATATAGAAGCGCATGCCGGTGGTAGCTTGAGAACCATCGTAAGTAACAAGCACATGTTGCCAGCGGTTTAGCTGCAAAGTATCTTCTGTTTCTGCAGCTACTCCGTCATCCAATACTCGGGTGGACATGCTCAGCCGCAGCTTTCCATCTTCTAGATAGAAGCCCCAACCAACTTCGCCTTGATCGCCTTCTCTAGCTCTTGAAAAAATTACTCCATTTTCATTAGTTGGATATACCCACGCCGCGAGGCTAAATTCATCTATGTAATCCAAGTTAGGGCTGGTGCCGGCATTAATGAATCGATTGCCATCAAAACTTGCGGCTGATCCAAGCCTGCCATCAACAAAATGGGGCATGCCATTTTCAAGAGATGCTTCGACAGAGCGACCTGCATGAACTCCAGAGATATCACCGTCCAATGCGTGATAAGCCAATAGCTGGTCGCGAATATTCCAATCGACTTCCGCATCAACATCGGCACTTGCACCCAATGAAATTTCCCAGCGTCTTTGTTCAGACTTTATAGTGTTCTCAAGCTCGGAAAATGCCTGATGAGCTTCGGCGAGTTGCATATCCACTGCGTTGATTTCTGATTGCTGTGACTGCGTCGGTGCTGTTATTAAAGGGGGCGAGTTAATGTATTTAAAGCCCTTGCCTCGCTCTGGGATATTGTTGAAGAATGCGGTTGCGGAGTAAAATTCAGACTGTTTAATCGGATCAAATTTATGGTCATGACAGCGAGCGCAGCCCATTGTCAGGCCCATCCAAACTGCAGAGGTTGTGGCAACACGATCGACGGCGTATTCGATTAGGAATTCATTAGGGTCAATTCCTCCTTCGGCATTCAAACTATGATTACGATTGAAGGCAGTGGCAATTTTCTGATCGAGAGTCGCGTTGGGCAGCATGTCTCCGGCCAGCTGTTCGATCGTGAATTGATCAAAGCGCATATTGTCGTTAAAGGCATTGATTACCCAATCCCGCCAGCGCCACATGGTTCGTTCGCCATCTGTTTGGTAGCCGTTAGTATCGGCATAACGAGCAGCATCTAACCATTCGACTGCCATGCGTTCGCCGTAGCGGGGTGACTCCAATAAACGCGCTACAACTTTTTCGTAGGCGTCCGCTGAACTATCATTCAAGAACGCATCAATTTCTTCAATAGTTGGTGGCAAGCCAGTTAAATCTAAAGTAATTCGACGTATTAGGGTTGCTGCGTCAGCTTCTGGGGAAGGGTTGAGGCTTTCTTGTTCTAGTCTTGCTAAAACAAAATCATCGATGGCATTTCGCGACCAGTTGTTGTCTCTTACTTGTGGGGGTTGAGGTCGACTTGGCGGAATAAAAGCCCAATGATTATCCCATTCAGCCCCTTGGTTGATCCAAGTTCTGAGAGTATCTATCTCCGAAGAGTCGAGAGCATCTCGATTAAAAGGCATCCGAAATCCAGCTTGCGCCGAAGTTACTCTTTGGATCAACATACTCTGGGCAGCATTGCCGGGAACAATCACCGGCCCACCAGCACTCCCTCGATCAGCCAACAATCCTTCAAGTTGGTCTAAGCGCAGACCTTCTTGTCTGTTTTGATCATCAGGCCCATGACAGCCGAAACAATTACGTGAAAGAATTGGACGGATTTCTCGATTGAAGTCTATTTTGCGCTCTACTACCTGTATCGCTGCAGCTTCCTCAGCTGTTAATTCGTCTCCCCAGCTGGCACCCTGGTTGATCCAATTCCTTATCAGTTCGACCTGGCCATTGGATACAGTCACGCCAGAAGACGATGGAGGCATTCGTCGAATTATGTCGCTATGGGTAAGTCTCTGAATAACAACGCTACCTGCAGCGTTGCCGGGAATAACATTTCTGTCGAAGAAATCCTGGGCGGCAGAACGTAGATTTGAATCAGCCTGGGAATCTGCAGGGCCATGGCAACCGAAGCAACTAGAAGTAAAAATTGGTAGGATATCGCGGTTGAATTCCACAGCAGCAGAATTATTGGATTGTCCCATGGCGGTCGAGCTAAGCAGACCAGTGATGCTTAAAAGAGTTAAAACACAGCTTATTTTGAACGAGTTACGAAGTGCCATTTCCATGACGTGCTCCCCGGGCTATAAAGAAGGCCGATTGACCCGCTATTTCAGCTAGTATTATTGATTTTTATCAGATTACGATTAAACCTTCACAGCGTCAAAGGATTTTGGCAAATCATATCGCTAGGGGATAAATGCTGGCAAAGAACGGGGGCTATGACCCGTTTTTTCAATTAGCATGGTAAGCTAATTATGTTTTGACGAGTTACAATTTTGCGTAAAGGATTGCGATCCTTTATGAATTGAATAGAGAAAGTAGAGCAATCACCGCAAGAAAAATTCTAACTGCAAGTGTTCAATGAAAGCCTGTAAGAATAGGATCTTCCATGGGGGCATGCTATGAGCGATGACGAAGATATGGTAGTTACCAATAAAATGAGCCTTGGTAAATTTAAAGGTTTTGATAATGATTTGTCTTTTGTGAGATATTTGGTTCAACTAAAAACACTGAAACTTAATATAGAATTTATAATCCCTATCTTTCACGTTATGTAAGAGTCGTAATTTATGTAACTTTTATTGTTCTTGTGTGGGAGGATTGTCTCAATGAACCTGAACGCTCTTTTGTAATCATGATTCAGATATTCGACAAATAGTCAGACCTCAATTAGTCGGGGGAAAGCGACTTTTTAAACAGTAAACTCACTCTTTAATGCTACCTGCGGAGCAATTCCATGCAAAAAATAATCCTAGTGTTATTCACTGTCATCCTTTCCTCTTTTATTTTCGCCCAAACTATGCCGCCTTCTTTTCCAACGGAAGCCACAGATGTTACCGCGGTGCAAATTCAGGAATTTATCGATAATCTTCCCAGAGATCGAGTCAGCGATAGGCCGATCCGTGTGGTGGAAACTACCGGTGATATGCGTTTGGGGGTTTTCGGAGTTTACCGACCAATGGGTGTAACTGGTGATGTGAATGTGCATCTTGTCGACACCACAGAGATCTATTACATGCTGAAAGGCTCGGCAACTTTAGTAACTGGTGGGGATTTAGTAGATTCCTACCCAGCTCCGGGATCAGACAATTGGGTTAGAGCTAAGGGAATTGAGAATGGAGTAACTCGCAAAGTCGTACCCGGCGATGTGATCGTAATCCCCGGACATACACCCCATTGGTGGGGCGAGTTGGATAGTGAGATTGAATATCTAATCTTCCGACCTGATCCAGGCAATCGATTAGAATTAAAGTAAGGCATTAATTTAACAGAATTCGGCATATCTAGCCTTACCAAAGCGTGAAGCAGCCGTAGATGACTAAATCATAGCCGGAAAGCCAATAAAAAAGGGTCTGCATTGCAGGCCCTTTTTACTTACATTTATCAGAACGACTTAGGTCAGGCTATTTATGGCGAAGTCTCATATCTGGAAAACTTTGCCGCCATGTCAGCATCAAGATTGCCGCTGAACATGTCGCTGAAGCGCGTATCCATATCGAAGTGCATCTTCAGCCAACCATAGGTGAGTTCACCAAGGGTGCCAAGATCCGGACCACCATTCGTTACTATATTATGATCGCCGGTGGAAAATTCTGCATAAGTCTTATGAGTAGAGCTGGAGATGGAGTCATAGAGCGCTTTTGCGTGGGCATCCGGAGGCGCAATATTATCCTCGGCACTGGCGAAAATTAGAGTTGGCACTGTAAGCCCGCTAAAATCACCCTCGAAAGACTGGCCTAACTCACAGCAGTAGGGTGAGAAAGGAATTACCGCCTTAATCTCATCGCCTAAGGCTGCGGCTGCATGCAATGCTCCGCCGCCACCCATTGAATGGCCCATAATAGCTAATTTCGAAGTATCAATTCTGCCCTCAATCGGGCTCTCACTATTCCCGTTCTCAGTCTTCAAAAAACTGATCGCCTCGACTAGGGCGGCATTTCTAGCAGCCAATGAGTCATCCGGCGCATTGGTGTCAATAATCATTACAGCGATGCCCAGTGATGCGAGCATTGGTCCCCACCAGTTATAAATTTCCTGATTCGCCCGGAAACCCGGAACAAAGGCGACAGCGCCAAAGGGAGGGGTAAAGCTGAGCGTAAGAGGGTAGAAAATAGTGGCATTGGAAAAACCATCAACATCAGGTTCTGGGTCATAGGTTCGTACTTCATACATCCTGTCGCCATGGGCTCTAGCGACAAGACTGGCCATGGCTCGCCCCTGAGGGGAGTAGCGAGTATTTTCGACATCCTGGGCCATGGATACTGGCGAAAAAGTCGCTGCTGTGAAAACGGCTAGTGAAAATAGGCTTAAGCTTAGTGTCTTGATGCTCATCTCGGTCAACCTCGTTATTATTCGATCTACATTACTAGGTTCTGGTGGTTACTGTAATCGGGCCATCTAAATATAACAAAGTGTGCACTGTATAGAAATAACGACGTACCTCCCATTTGCGGGATGCAGTCATTGAGTATCAATGCAGAGGCGTGTTTGTCGCGAGGAATAGTAGAAAGGGTCGCTGATATGCTAAAACCCCGCAGAGCGAAGTTGTTGAATGGTCACGTCGAGAGTAGCTAGCAATTCGAAATGCTCAAAAATCGAGAGTGATTTTCAATATCAGTTTTACCAGAGAGTTATCTCATTTAGTACTTTTATCGTTAACAGCAAAAAGGCGGGTCAAACTCACAAAGCTTGGCCCGCCTTTTTAGGATTTTCACTTAAATTTAAGAGAACTTTGTTTAGCGTGGCACATACTGCGGTCTAACAATGTGGTCTGGGTTAGCATCAGACCGTGGCACCAATTTTTGCGGTCGTCCCGCCTGGTTGTCAGTTCCGTACAAGTTGCCATCGTTATCTACTGAGAGTGAGTGCATCTCAATCCACATGTGGGGTCCTTCAACTGGAAGATTCCACGTATATTCTCTTGAACCGTCTAAATTAAATTGTACAATTTTTGGTGGATTTAAATCTGTCACCCAGGCACTGTCATTACTTACAGTAATATCAAGCGGCATGCCAAGGTCACCCCAGTTAGTGACATATTCGTACTTCGGATAGTCAGCAGAACTTTGACGGGCGGTTTGCTGGAAGATTTTAATGTCTCGGTTATCTCTGTCCAGGGCATATAGATGTTCGTCTGGTCCCCAGGCCAAGCCGTGCACGCTACCAAATTGATGATCTCCAGAACCTTCTTCGCCAAATTCTGAGTGATAAGATCCATCAGCATTGCGAACAACGATGCGTTTGTTGCCAAGACCATCGGCAATTAAGAATTTACCATCAGGAAGAAAGACGATGTCCTGCGGTTGGGAATAATGAGTCTCGTCATTACCCGGAACATTCTTTTCGCCCAGCGTCATTAATAACTGCTCACCATCATTTGAGAAAACGTAAATGATGTGGCCGGTTTCATCAATTAGCCAAAGTTTCTTCTCTTCGTCATAGGGATTCATTCTCAAGCGATGAGGACCCGGTCCGTCCGTCCCCATGAACAAATGATCCCACTGATTCCACACTTCCAGTACTTCTCCCTCGCTGTTAAGTACATAGATACAGTTGCGCCAGGTACGGCCGCGGCCACGAAGAATATTCCAGCCCATTGAACCCGCGAAGCGAGTGTAGTTATCTGGAATAGGATTAGGCAATTCAGTTTCGCCACGCTGGAGGAAAAAGATCCGATCTTTCGATTCGACAACAACACCTGAATTTCCTCCCCAGGTGAAGCCATCTTCTGCGAAAGGCTGTATCCAGGTCTCCGTGGTGAAGTCATAAGGGCTTGGACCAATGACACCAGTGTCTTGTGCCAGTGCAGGTGCAGCAAGAGCGCCCAGCATGAGCATGGCTGCACTAATTTTAAGTTGTCCCATTCTCTTCTTCCTCTCTACAGGGGAGTATTTTCGGATATAAATTTATGTTGGGCAAATCTAGCACTGAAGTGCGATGAATTGAAGGAAAATGACACTAGGCCGGTGAAAAGAATCAATATTTTTGCAATTCTCGGGGATTAATCAACGCGCTTCAAGAGCTTAATTCAAAGAAATTTTACGTTGGATTTCGACAGGAAGCGATTTCATTCTTTCTCTCATCGAATAGTCGTTCTTATTACGAGCTTAATAGTTCTGATGGCACACAGCATGAATTATTTTTAACTTTGACTGCATCACATGATCAAACAGCGGCAACTGAGCAAAAAATTGACTCTTCTCTATACACTGCAAATCAATTTAGAGATATCCAGTGATTCTGATCTTGCCAGACAGCTAGATTTATCGAGACAGTCCATAAATATGTGGACGCGAGGCACTAAAATTCGAATGGGAGATATGATCCCGGTTCGTCACCTTCAAAACCGCGCTAATTTGTTCCAGATGGAGGAAATCTGGTCTACTTAATCCTAGATATGAGTGTGATAAGGTACTACTTGAAGGTTGTGCCTCTATCAAAATTTAAATAGTTGAGAAGTGTCAATTATGACTACAACATCGAAAATCAAAACGGTAAGTTTGAGAATTTTGAAGATTATTCTTTTTGGATTCCTACTTAGTACTTCTTCCTATGGGCAGGAACAGACCAGCCCGGTGACGCTTAATCTCGATGATGTTAATTGGGGCCCAACTGGCGGCGGAAATGGATCGCCCCTTGGGTTGCGGACAGCGCGGCAAGGTATTGATCCGGTAACCGGTGGTATTACCTACTATGCAATGTTTCCAGCTGGCTCCCATTTCGACCTGCATTGGCATACTCATGATGAATATGTGGTAGTGGTGAAGGGGTCAGTTGTCATTGAACTGGGGGAGGAAACACACTCTCTCACCGTTGGTAGTTATGTGGTGATTCCTGGAAAAATGAATCATTCCTGGGACGTGCCTTTAGATGGTGAAGTGGTGATTCTAGTGCGACGTGCTGGGCCAGCTGATTTTCATTATGTCGACAAATAGCTGATTAGTCGAACTTAGTGGTTCATTGACGTGCCCTTCCAAGTCTTTGAATCTTCTGGCTAAAATCACAATTTGTCACAAAAAACCACCTAATTACTTTGGCTTACAGTCGCAGAGTTGAAGTCCTAATTGGGCTTTCTATGGTATTCTTTGCCTACAAATTACTGATCTGTTTAGAGCTGATCAGCCAGAACATGAAACACAATGCCTTGCGGGATATTAAAGCATGAACAATAAGCTGAATAACTCATCTAAAATTTTAACCGGCCTTGTTGTAGCGATCGGTTTGTTCACTACCACAGCATTTTCGCAGTCTGGAAGCGTCAGTAATGACTACCCTGAATTGGCTGGACTTTATAATGCCTTTGACGTAACCCAGGCGCAGTTATTAGACGCCATCGCTGAAATCAATTCTGACCCATCTACCATGCAGGCTCGTATGGACTTGCGTATGGAGTTGGATATGGTTGCCAATATGAGCATGCAGGAAATGATGGCCGCAGGAATGGGCCATGGTGAAATGGGCGATATGGCAATGACTGGGCCTTATGGGGAGTTGGAAGTTGATGCACGTATGGCAATCAACGATATTGTTCGAGGGTCTCATTCTGCAGCTGATGCCGCCAGTGCCTTTGAAAATTCCGCCGCACTAACTACTCACGCTGCTCGTGTACTGGCCTATGGTCGTGAATTCGAAAACAAGGTTTGGGATATCTTTGCTGATACTTCCACTTCAATTTATGAGAAGCGCCAAAATGTTACTGCCGCTATCGAAGTCTACCAAACTGGAGATGCTCAGCACGCTGTGACGGTTACACCCAAAAGTGCAGCTTTATATCTAGATACTGAATATTCAAATGGACTGAAAGCTGGCTTCCCTCGCTTGGGTGCTTTGCTTTGGACTAATCAGTGGCTGCAACTTGCCTCTTTGGAAGCCATTATCATCGGTCAGGTTGATCCGCAGTTTGCCGGTAATGTTGGATTAACTGTCGAGCGTTACTGGAATAAGGTTGGTTCTGACACAGGTATGACCATGTTTCCAGTGCCAAATGAGATGCCTAGTGTGCCAGCGATATCACCCCAGCTTTATAGTCAGTCTCCGGATGCAGCCGTGATTATCGACAATCTGAATATGTTAGAAGCTGCTATTGCTGACATTATTGCCTATCCAGTGGTTGAGGATCGTGAATCAGCTATTAATAATGCGGTTGCTCAATTTACCGCCCAAGAAGATTACGTTACTGACACAATGGATTATTTGCTTTCCGCTCTGCGTGGTGGAATCTTTAATCAAGGTGGCCCTGCGATCGGAGAGCTTGATCGTTCGGAGAGGAATCGTTCGCGCTCAGCTATGAACATGCAGCACACTATGATCATGTCTGCTCCTCAATAAGTAGTAAGTGGTCAATTGGCTGTACTAGCAGTTTATACGCTTGATAAAAAAGGGTGACTAGAGTCACCCTTTTTTATTGCGCTATTTTTGCTACCAAGTGCCCATTCTAAATCTATCTGCTTTAGATTTTCCCTTCCGCCAGCAGATCAGCCGCATAGTGCGACGCTCTCGCGGTGAATGCCATATAAGATAAGGAAGGGTTTTGACAAGCCGAAGATGTCATGAATGAGCCATCGCTGATAAATAAATTAGGTACTTCATGTGCTTGACACCAGCCATTGAGGACGGAAGTCGCCGGGTCGCGCCCCATTCTTGCACTACCCATTTCATGAATTCGATTCCCGGGCTTGGTTATATTAACCGGTGCGGAATTAATATCGGTACAGCCTGCCGTTTCTAACATGGCGATTGCATCTCGTCGTGCTGATTCCAACATCAACAACTCATTCTTGCTGTAGGTTACATGAAAGTGTGCCTGGGGATTGCCCCACTTGTCGGTATTTTTCGACAGGGTAACCCGGTTTTCTGGATTCGGTAATTGCTCGCCGAAGGCGCCGATGGAAACCCGCCAAGGGCCGGGACTGTTATGGGATTCTTTAAAGTCTTTGCCTATACCAGCAATTTGTCCGCCAGCGTTTCTAAGAGGACTTGCAGTACCCTGATAACCAAAGCCACGCTTGAAGGGTTTGTCGTGTTCAGTAATATTGGCATAGCGGGGAATATATATACCGCCGGGTTTTCTACCGAAAGTAGTCTTGTTATCGAAGTCATGCATCAAACCATTTGCTCCAGCACCACTGATGTGATCCATGAGGTTTCGTCCAACCTGATCGGAGCCATTGGCAAGACCATTGGGGAAGGCTGCGGATTTGGATTGTAGTAAGATCATTGCAGAGGCAATGGTTGAAGCATTTAGAAATAGTAGCTTGGATGAATAGAAGCGAGTTTTATTTGTTACTGCATCAATAATATTTACGCCGGTTACTCTCTTCGTGGCAGCATCATATTCCAAGGATTGCACGATGGCGTTATGCACCATAGTGCAATTATTAGTTCGCATTGCTGCCGGTAAAGTGGCATTGACTGAGGAGAAGTAGGCTTTGAATAGGCAGCCATGTTCGCAACGACTACGAGATTGACAGTTGGAGCGCCCAAGAGATTTTTGTTCGTCTGTGGCATCGGTGAGATGACCCACGCGCGCGGGAATTACTTTGCGACCAGGAAAGGCGGCTTCAACGCGTTCTTTGAATGCTTGTTCGGCGCAGCTTAATTGGAAAGCTGGCTGAAAAACACTGTCAGGCAGTTGCGGCAATCCTTCTTCGCTGCCGGCGATGCCAGCAAATTTTTCTACGTGTTCATACCATGGAACAATTTCTTCATAACGAACAGGCCAGTCAATGCCAATGCCTTCTTCAGCGTTAGCGGTGAAGTCCTGCGGACCCATACGATAAGTTTGGCGGCTCCACATCAGCGAGCGACCACCAGTGTGATAGCCCCTCAACCAATCATAGCTGGTCCCTACCGCTTCTTCGTAAGGATGTTCGTCATCCTTTACCCAAAAATCTTTATTAGATTCTTTAACTGCGTAGGCTACGCCTGGGTATTGTTTGAAGTAGTGCTTAGAGATTTCATCCTGAGAAATACGATCGAGATTCTTTTTATCCCATGGTGGAATATGGTCGCTATAATCTTTTTCGGGGGTGATCTCCGGGCCACGCTCTAATACCAATACCTTTAGACCCCGTTCGGCGAGTTCTTTGGCACTCCATCCACCACTCATTCCGGATCCAACTACAATTGCATCAAAATCTGCCAACGCTATTTCTCCCAAGCTGATTATTTTTCTTATCGAATGATTGCTTATTATTTTTTTAAGATTGGATCTCTACGCAGGGATCCCATCTACCAGGCACTGCTTCCCAGCGTTGTTCTTGTAAGGCACCTTCTTCTGTAGCGAAGTATCCTCGAGTGATCAAGCCTTTCAAATTTCGATAACCCCCATAACCTGATGCGCCGGAGAATGCCTGAGCGTCCAGAGCAGAGAGTTGTTGCACTGCTTTGGTATCCGTCGCCACCAGGAAGTTGCTGTCCAGCATGTTCTTAATTTCCTCAACTGCTTTACGGTGTGAGGCTTTAGTTTCAGTATTGGCCCACTCTGCCATTAGGCCATCGATAAACCCCGGTATATTTACATCCAGCGCTCCAGGAGTATCAGTGCGGGGAATGATGAGATCGCTGATACGTGCTATCAGCGCCGCTTCCTGTTGATTGTAAAATCGCATCGATCCGGTGGTCATCGAAGAGGCAGTAACACTTCCCACTCCACCACAGCCGGTGAGCATGGAAGCGCCGCCAACGGATACGATTAGGCCTTGTAACACTTCGCGCCTAGTTTTCATTGAATCTTTTTCCTGAAGACTTTGAATACGCCTAAGCATAGAGAAAAAGCGGCTTCAGTTATAGTCTTTAGTAGTTCGCGTGAGAATGAACTTTGGTAGAGGAGATGGTGCTTTTTGTCGATGCAATAAAAAAGGCCAGTAGCTTTCGCCGCTGGCCTTTCTATCTGTCCGGAACTCCTAAAAAGTAGAGCTAGTCTGAACCTGCTAAAGAGCGTTCTTCTTTTTCTTTTCGTTCAGCTGCCAATTGCTCGTAGCCTTCATCATCCAGGTGAGTAATTGCCAGCCAGGCGTGAGTCATTTCATCACCAGTGCGGCTACCGCCGACGACCCACATGTCAGGGTCTGGATTGTTTGGATTGTTAGCGGTATTGTCGTACCACTGCTTCAATACCAGCACTGCTCCTGCTGGGACTAATGGAGCGACATCAGGCTCATAGATATGACTGTGATGCCAGGTAGCACTCCAGTTTGAGATCTGGCTAATCTCTTCGGTGCGACCAGTCTCTGGATAGAAAATCTCAAGAGAAGCAGCATTCATGCGCAGATGACCGTGGGGCTGAAAACTATCAACTCGAACCGGGTGATCGAATGAATGAAAACCCTGAGTCATTTGATAACCATTGGGAGGAATTACCAGGTCACTCTGTTGGCTGATGCGATAGTTTCTCAGGTCCTGCTTATACTTAGCTTCTTCAGCATATTCTTCAGGGTGCAACCAAAGACCGATTTCGACAACGTTGTCTTCGATCATCTGGCCCTCAGCAGTGGCTCCTACCCCGCCTGGGAACATGTGAATGCTCCAGCGTACCATCGAGCCGGCAGGAATGGTTCGACATACACCGTCGGGTACGATCTCTCCCCATTTGCCCATAGCATATTCAGTTAGTTGGCCATAACGCTCGTACTCGCCTTCTTCATTAAGTGTTTCAACGGAAGAATTGGCATGGTGAACAACTGCTTTGGCATCTCCACGAGGTTTAACCTGAACTGCCTTAATGCAACGTTCACTAGTTACCCCAGTTGGCACATAATGATTGCTCCAGAGGTCGTTACCGTTTGCGGGGATGTCCATTGAGACGGAAGGAATCACTAAATCTGGTGAACCAAATTGGCTAAAAAAGTTCCATTCATCCGGATCAGCGAGTTCTGCTGGGGCTACTTCAATATCAGGATCACCTAGTGGTGCGCCTTGATTTACCCAGGCAATAATGGCGTCGATCTCTTCTTCTTTGAGGCGCCAATCACCTTGTAATTCTTGAATGCCAATACCATGGTCGTATGCATAGGGAGGCATTTCTCTGCTGGCTACTTTGTATTGAATCAAAGGAGCCCAGGGCCGTACTTGTTCATAGTTTTCGAATTGCATTGGACCAATGCCACCTTCACGGTGACAAACCACGCAATTGTCATTAATGATTCGACCTACTTGGCCATTATAGGTAACCCCTTCATGCTCTTGCGCAGACACCTGAGTCTGGAACCCGAGCAATGCGAAGGCAGCAAGGCTCAACCACGACGCTTTTGGAATTTTCATGTCTCTCTCCTTTAAGAATCATTCACTTATCACTGGGACAAACAGGTTTCGAGCCGATCATTCGAATCATCAATAATCGTATGTATTATAGTTTATTCTCTTTCAATTGTAGTAAATAGTAAAGAATCAGGGTAAGAAAAAAGGCCTGTAGGTAACCCTACAGGCCTTTTTTATCTAACTATTCTATCTAGTAACTCAGTAGAAGCTTGATTCTATTAGTCGTTACTACCAGCTAGCGAGCGCTCTTCCTTTTCTTTGCGATCAGCAACTAGCGAGTCAAAGCCTTCATCGTCGAGGTGAGTAACCGCGATCCAAGCATGAGACATTTCGTCACCAGTCCGGCTGCCGCCAACGACCCACTGATCAGGATCAGGGTTGTTAGGGTTGTCCGCTGTGTTGTCGTACCACTGCTTGATTACCAATACTGCGCCAGTCGGAATTAGCGGAGCTATCTCTGGATTATAGATATGGCTGTGATGCCAAGTTGCGCTCCACTTAGAGATCTGGCTGATCTGGTCAGTACGGCCAGTTTCTGGGTAGAAAATTTCTAGGGACGCGGCATTCATGCGCAGATGACCATGAGGCTGGAAGCTGTCTATACGGACTGGATGATCGAAAGAGTGAAAACCTTGAGTCATCGCATAACCGTTAGGAGGAACGATCAAACTGCCGTTTTCATAACCGTCTCGTAGTTGATACAAACGAAGGTCTTGACGGTAAGGGCTTTCAGCAACTTCGTATTCTTCCTCGTGAAACCAGATACCCAGTTCAACCACGTTATTTTTAACTGCTTCACCTTGAGCTGTTGCGCCCACGCCGCCAGGGAACATGTGGATGTCCCAGTAAATGCGTGAGTCAGCTGGCATTTCACGGCAAACACCTTCAGGCATTAATTCGCCCCATTTGCCCATAGCGTATTCAGTAAGCTGGCTGAAGCGTTCATACTCCCCGGTATCTGCATTGAATGTATCTACTGATGGGTTGCTGTGGTGAACAACTGCACGTGCATCACCGCGTGGCTTCACTTGCATTGCCTTGATGCAACGCTTTTGAGTCACGCCAGTGTCGACATAGTGCTTGTGCCACATATCGTTACCGCCTGCAGGGATATCGATAGGGGTGGATGCGATAATCAGATCAGGCTCACCAAGCTCCGGCTCGAAGTTCCAGGAATCTAAATCCCCAAGCACTGGTGCTGGAGGAATAATATCTACTGGACCAAGAGGAGATCCGTTGTTTACCCATGAAACAATTGTATCTATCTCTTCTTGGGCAAGACGCCAATCACCTTTCAGATCCTGGATGCCAATGCCGTGGTCGTATGCGTAAGGAGGCATTTCACGAGAAGCTACTTTCAATTGAATCAATGGTGCCCAGGGGCGCACCTGGTCGTATGATTCGAATTGCATAGGGCCGATACCACCTTCACGGTGACAGACAACACAATTTTCGTTGATGATCTTACCAACATGGCTGTTGTAAGTTATTTCATCACGGTCCTGCGCCTGCGCACTAGTAAGGCCTAACGCAAGCATTGCGCTGCCTAGCAGGGCTATTTTTTGCACTAAATTCATGTTGTTCTCCTCAGGCTGAGAGTTGTGGGTAGAGTAGTCGTAAAATGTTAATTGCGGAGCCGCTAAAAGTCCAATGATTCCGGGTATTTTGGCGATAGTTATGCAACAAATTGAAACAGTTTTTGAGCACATACATATTGCTCAATTTTCGTTCAATTTTAATGAATTGAGAAAATCTCCCAATTTCAATAGAAAACCCGCTAATTGATTGAATAAAATGGGGTTTTAGCGCACCACTATCGAACAGTGACGCGCTGGTAGACATTGGTCCAGCAGCATTGGTCGCCATCTGAGCTATCTGGAGCACGGTGCTGTGTCACTTTAGCAGAAATGATGTATTCGCCGGCTTCTGAGAAGGAAACAAATACTTGGCCGATTCCGCTCGGGCCATCCACTTGCGTGGAATTCGCCTTAGGTTCACGGAAAAAACGGAAGCGGGGATCGCCTTCTTTATAAGGGTTCTCGGTGACTTCAGTGTCGGGGTGACGGGTAAAAGTCACCTCGCCTGCACCCTGAAACTTCATGAACTCCACACCTAGTGGAATGGGTTCTTTGAAGCGGGAATCTGTTGGGTCGCGATCAGAAGGATCATTAATATTCACGCTCATGCGCACGTTAGTGCCAGCTTGCACGGTGCCATCGGGGAAATCTCCGATCTGCGCGTACAGTCCGGCACTTTGCGCTCCTCTATCGCCGATACCAACCAATGGCTGCAGAGAGCCTTGTGGACGCGGTAGAATGAAGTCTAATTCGTAGGCTGCCGCACCGCGGCGGCCAGGAACTTTCAATGTTTCGCTGTCGCCAGTCGTGAGATACCACCATACATCTAGGTCTTGTTCACTGGCGGGTACTGTGATCGCAAAGGCGCCAGTTGTCCGACCTGCTGGAAAATGAGTTGGCTGAATGCCACTGTATTTCGCGGGCTCGATATAGTTACCTTCACCTAGTGGAAGATCTAGCGGCTCATCATTTCGGTTGATCATACCGAAGGAATAACTCGTAGTTCCATCCGGGTTTGCTATCCACCCTTCCAGTACAGGAATGATCGGTAGACCACCTCCAGGTGCGAGGCTCAGAAAACGAGCATTTTGTGAGGATTGCGCCTGGACGGTAATAGACACAGCTACCAATAATCCACAGGCCACCATAGCGATTGTTTTGTAAACTCGTTGCATTGACGTCTTCTCCAAAAATCAGTTTCGATAAACCGTTGTAACACCCTAATCAAACCGGAAAATTCAGCTTTCGGTAGAATAAATTTATAAGCGGTTGAATCTTCCCTAGCAGGAACGCTAGGATAAACGCCATTTGGGCTCGAGTCTAGTTGTAAACAGCCGGAATTAGAGACCTACAGCGCTGTTTTTAAACAAATTGTTACAAGTGACGTTTTTAAGCACTAATTAATACATTAAACTACTAGCCGAAGTCTGCAAATGGACATAACCGACATCTAATTATTTAATAGAGCGCCGATGAAAAAATTGATCTCATTCTGTATTATTTTAGTTCTCACTTTTTGTTCTACATCAACGTTGGGAGCTTTGGACCGCATTGGCGATTTCGCTTTGCTGGATCAGCAGGGCGAATTTCATCAATTGAGTCGTTTTCAGCACAAGAAAGCTTTAGTAATGATGTCTTATTCCCAGACTTGTGGCTCCATAGACTCGAGTCTTGAGTTTTTTATGAACGTACATTCCAAATACTCAAATGGGGATTTTGAATTTGTTCTAATAGATTCCGAGGACCAGGGCAGGCCTGCTCTGACCGACCTTTCCGCACAATTACCTACTGGACTTTCAATCCTTGAAGATGATGGCCAATTGGTTTCCGAAACCCTTGATATTACTAGAGCAGGAGAAGTATTGGTTTTTAATCCGCAGCGGCTTTCTCTTTATTATCGAGGGGCAGCAAGCGCTCAGTTGGACAAAGTTTTGAACGAAGTTGCTACAGGCAGTCCCGTTGACACCGTCGAATCCGCCTCCGGTGATTGCATACTTGCTTATCCGATGCGAGATCAACACGCGAGTACTCCTCCAGATTTCAACAAAGAAGTGGCCCCAATCATTATCGAAAATTGTGCTGAGTGTCATCGCCGAGGTGGTGTGGGCCCATTCGCTCTGGATAGTTACATCATGGTTCTCGGGTGGTCACCTATGATTCGTGAAGTACTACTAAGTAAGAGAATGCCCCCAGCCCAAGTAGATCCCTATATCGGCCATTCAGCGAATGCGCGCTACCTATCCAAAACAAATCTGCAAACATTAGTTCACTGGATTGACGCGGGTGCCCCTCGGGGTGAAAGTGAAGAAGATCCCTTAGAACTGTTAGCGACAAATGTTGATGCTGATGCAGCTTGGATCTTGGGAGAACCAGATTTTATCGTTACCGGCCCTGACAACGAAATAGCCGCCACAGGTGTCATGGATTATATCTATGAAGATGTAGAGCTGGGTTTCGACGAAGACAAATGGATTCGAGCAGTGCAATATAAGCCTGGTGATGAAGCGGTGTTGCATCATCTTATGACCTTCGTTACAGCTCCAGATGAAGATTTCTGGGGGCCAGAGCGTGATCAAGAAGCGAGCACTCGTCGTTTTGTTGAGGGTTATGCTCCCGGCCAGGCGAAGGCGATTGAGTTTTCGGCTGGCACTGGGGTATTGATTCCACAGGGTCACAAGTTATCTATGCAGTTTCATTATGTGACCAATGGACTATCGACAGTGGATATAACCCAACTGGGTTTGTACTTTGCTGAAGAGACTCCTGCACAAGAGCGATTGGTACAAGCAGTCTCATCTCGATTTGTCTTACCGCCCAATGATGCAGATTTTGCGCTGCAAGCTCAGCATGTGTTTGATGAAGACATTATTATTACCGGTGTGCGAGCTCGGATGAATTATCGCGGCAAGAAGATGAAGTTCATTGTTGAAGGAGCGGACGGTATGCGCCGTGAAATTTTCAGTGTTCCGGCTTACAACTATGGCTGGCAGCCTCACTATATTCTGCATGAACCCCAAAGTGTGACTGCTGGTAGTACTTTGCATGTAGTTGGAGCGTTCGACAATTCGATATCTAATCCGCTCAACCCAGACCCGGAAAAAGAAATCAACTTTGGCCTAGAAACCTGGGATGAAATGTTTACAGGCTATTTTACTTATCATCGCCAGCTCGATTGATGCATAGCAGTGATAAATTGAATGAGTGATTCTAACTCTGCGGTTGTCGCTCAGGCCAAACTACATCATGCCTATTTGTTGGGCTTGCAATTGATGGTTGCTACCAATAGATCTTCAGCAGAAATCGGCGACTGGATGTTTAAACTCTTCCGCCGCCAGCACCAAGAAAAATTCTTATCCAGTTTTGAGAAACTCGGTTTATGCGACCTACCTCACGCGGTGGCTTGCGCTCAATATCATGTTATGTCGAATAGTATTGGCGGCGTCCCTGTTGAGTATTTGGTCGAAAGTGATACGAAAGCCTGGGTGCGGTTTCGCTATCCGCGCTGGATGTATAGCGGTCCAACAATTTGTGGAGTGCCTATAGAAGTTAGCCGAGGTTTTCTAGAAGGTTGGTATGCGCAAAATGGAGTATCGCTGCAAAATGATTGCCTCGGTTTTGTCTGCGTCTCAGAAGATATGACCGGCGAATTTGGATTCTGCGGTTACTTTAAAGAGTTTGATTCTGCTCTGGCTGAGAATGAAAGACTACAGTTTTCTCGGGGGGAACTGCCGCCCGCTTTTGATGCGGGAGCGCAGCCAAAATTACCTACTGATTTATGGAATAGTGAGCGAATAGGAAAAGCTAATCGGAATTATGCTATGGAATTTATCCGCAATGCGTTGGTCACTCTCGCCGAAGTCATTGGGGCAAATGAGAGTACCGAATTGGCTGCTCGCGCGGCAAGACTAATTGGGTTGCAATATTTTCAGGAAACCAACACGTTGGTCGGAACCAGTGATGGTGACGTTAGTGACGCAGCAGAATATTTGCAACGGATGTTCGGTGGACTAAACGATGAAGTAAGTGTTAGCGATTTGCATGCGGACGGCCATATAACATTGCGGCACAAAAATCTTCGAATAGTGAAAGGCCTCGCCTCTGCAGAAGCAAGTCTTGTTCTCGATAGCTGGAAGCATCTTTGGATAGGGGCCTTATCAAGTTATCGCGTGCTGAAAGAAGTCCACATATCCATTGAAAGGGAAGAATTGTGTTGGAAGATCAATGATCGAAAGTCTGAATAGGAAAGAAAAGAGAAGCGAAGAGAAGAATAGAAAAGAATGAGCAAGAGGTTAGTGCTAGCCAGAAATCCTGCAGTCGGCATCGCTAAATGAATTTGGATATTAGCGTTGTTGCCATCCCCTAAAATAGTGTCCAAACCTCATCAGCAGACAAGAGGTAGATTTAGGCTGTGTCTTAATTTCGAGTTTGGAGAATTTTCTGGCGCGTAAACTCTTTTGAGAATTGTCTGTTATGCTTGCCACCGATCATGTTGACCACTCTAAAAGTGAATGCGCAACGATGAATTTATCTGGAGGAAAACTCTCCGAAATTGATAGATTAAAAACTCATGTCGTAGCAATGACTAAAGTAAATCCTAGTAAGGAATTCTGTCCCAATGTTTGATAGCAAGGCTAACGAGATTAATGATGAGGAAATTTTCTATGGTTGGAAAATTGTTGCCGCTATCTTCGTAATATTGACATTTTCAAGTGGCCTGAGTTTTTATAATCACGCCATTTACCTTGATGCGTTGGCAGCGTTACCGGCATTCAGTATACAAACCGCATCGTTCGCTGTTTCTATTTTCTTTTTGACGGGTGGTTTTGCAGGATTGTGGGTGGCTAAATGGGTGCAGAGATATGACCCAAGATGGACTATTTCTTTAGGTGCAGTCATTAGTTTCATAGCTTTGTCTGCACTTCCTTCGGTTACTAAAGTTTGGCAGTTATTTGCAGTTTACTCATTTTTTGGCGTTGGGTTTTCCGCCGCATCACTTATTCCCGCGACCACCCTGGTGGCGCGATGGTTTAACCGCCGCAGGGCAATGGCCTTATCGATCGCCTCAACTGGATTATCACTAGGTGGTGTCGTGCTAACTCCTTTGAGTGTATTAATGGTCGAGTCATTTGGCTTCGCGGTGGCCGGCCCGATGATGGGTGTTATGTATCTGTTAGGCGTAATTCCGGTGGCTTTGATTTGGTTACGGCCTGACCCGGCGTCCATGGGGTTATTAACCGATGGAGATAAAGCTCCTGAACGAGCAATTAAACAAGATGCTCTGCAAACTGGTAATGACCCAAGCAGCGGAAATGACCAAATCATCTTGGATGGAATTACTCTAAAAGAAGCCAGGGCGACTAGGTTTTTTTGGGGCGTTAGCGTCGGGTATATCTTTCTTATGTTGGCCCAGGTGGGAGGAATAGCCCATCAGTACGGTCTGGCCCGTGAGCTTCTTAGCGAGTCGCAAACGGCAGCAGCTGTGGCAATCTTGCCTATAGCCAGCATTATCGGCCGATTGGTCGGAGGATGGATAGTTGAGCGTTCGTCAATACGGTTGTTCGCTCTTGGGATGATTATGCTGCAAGCAGTTTCCCTAGCATTGCTCGCAGGCGGCTTTAATGCAGTAAGCCTTTGCATAGGCCTGGCTCTGTTCGGCACATCTGTAGGTAACCTCTTGATGTTGCAGCCACTACTAATAGCAGAAGCCTTTGGTGTCAGAGATTATGCTCGTATATTTTCTATCTGTAATTTGATGTCTTCTTGGGGTACAGCTGCAGGTCCTGCTCTCCTTGGTATTGTTTACACGATTAATCAGGAGATGTACGGTTTGTCATATGCAATCGCAGCTCTTGCAGGTGCCACTGGCTTTATCTTGTTTCTATGTGGCGGCAAGATAAAAAGTCAGTCGGTCTAACAATTTATTTTTGCCGAGCAGAGGTAAGCCGGCCGTACTGCCGATCAATGTAATAGTCTGCTGCCGCCAGTGCTTTTCATTTCTCGAAGAGTTTCTGCCATTGCTCCGGTACTCGGGTGACGGCACCCTTGCTGTTGGTCCAAATATGCCGGGTATAGCCAGAAACCAATACATCATCGGATTCAGGCCCCCACACTTCATAAGTAAATGTTACTCTTCGACTGCGATTTTCCGTTAATCTCGTGCTAATTTTGACCTGGTTTCCATAGACTAGGCTGCCTACATAACGCACATTTACTTCAGTAACTGGTAGCATGAATCCACTGGCTTCGATGCCAGCATAATCTCTCCCCAGGCTACGCATAAGCTCGCTTCTACCTTCCTCAAAATAAACCAGATAGGCGGCATGATGTACCACCCTCATAGCGTCAGTTTCAGCATACCTTACGTAGAAGTCGGTAACGGCGATGGGGTCTTCATAGATTTTGGATTTGATATTGTTCTCAGGGTCTGACATAAAGCGTTGCTCAGGATTAGTTGATTTGAATTATTGCGTGGAAAGAGCGCCTTACCACTAGCTATTTCGCAGCGTACTTCAGTAGCTGATGCTGTTCACGGGTTCTGTGTATTATGGTTATTATATCCCGAGAGTTGGGGATATTACCGTTGAGTGATTTAGCCCTAGATTTACCTTAATGAGGAACAACCATTTTTCTGTGTCTTCCGGTCTTTTTCTGCTAATTTGCCAGCAATTAATAGATTTTTGGCAAGTTGCGGGTCCGCTCTTCTTCTTACATAGAATCGCTTAAAGAATATGCAAACTAGACTGCGTCGAATTATAAAGCAATTGGGGGATATGAAGCCCCCGGTTTTAATCCTCCCGTTAATTTGTTTTCTGCTGATATCGATCTATTTACCCACAGTTTCTGCCCAACTCTCTCAAGTTGATTTAGATGTAGCAAATGAAGAATCAGATCGAACCCAAGCAGAGCTTCAGCGTTTAGCTCTGGAACATGGCCATCTCGATAGGCGTTTACTGGAACCGATGGATCTCTATATCGAACAATTAACTGAGATGGGCAGATTTAATGAAGCCGGCGAAGTTATTAACCAGGCCATAATGATCACCCGTGTCAGCGAGGGCTTATATACTCAAGCGCAATATCCATTTTTATTGAAGAAGATAGAAAATTTTGGCAATGGTGGTGATTGGACAGCGACCAGAACATGGATGGAACACCTTAAGGCGTTGTTGATAAATGATAGAGATTACAGCAGTGAACTTGCAGTCAACGCCTACATCCAATTGAGTGAGATGCATCTTTGGGGTGTGGCACGAGATTCCATTACCATGCAAACATTTCATTTTCGCCAAGCAGAACAGGCTAGTCGGCTAGCCTTTAATCGTGCGGCTGGCGTTTGGGGTCCCACCGATCTTCGGCTGACGACAATTTTGTATAAATCAGTATTGCAACATCATATGCAGGCGGTGGCTATAGATTCAATTGGGGGCACTTCTCTGGGGCTTCGAGGTATTGAAGGTCTCGAATTTGTCCGGTCCCGCGCTGAAGCAAAGCTGCAGCATTATCTAATTGGCTTGCGCTACTTAATTGATATTAGGCAGATATTTTTGCTACAAGACGAACCTGATCTAATGGCCGCTGCTTTGGCTGAAATGTATATAGCGGATTGGCAAGTCCTGTTTGTGAAGCCTGAGGCGGCAACATATAGCTATCAAAGAAGTTTCAACAGTCTCGCTGCTGCCGGACTAGATTCAGAATCTATAAATCGGGTATTTCATAAACCTGCGATATTACCCTTAGCAACTCTAGTAAGCGATTGGGACGAAGCAGTCTCCGCAGCCGGAACTATATTAACTCCGATTATAGTTGACAGCGGACCAGTAAACCTTAGTTTCAGTGAGTGGTCCGCCAATTTTCGCTATGTCGCTCCTGCTATCGCAATCAGTCGAGATCGCCTCGATCGATCCGTCCTCGACGGTCCAACTATTTTCACTTTCAGACTCACTGGCCTGGAAGAAATATCTCGTTGGTACAGTGGTCGATACAAAACGTTTATTAGTTCGCCCATTGATTTACAGATGATCAAAAGCTCTATGTCGAGGTCGTCCGATGCTCTAGAAATGGAAGCTATCGTTAATCATATGCGGTTCAGGCCTAGATTGGTTGATGGTATACCTCAAGCAGTCGATGCGACTCTCGATTATCGGGTCGCTATTAGTCCCTAGTCAGGCACACAATATTGGATCTGCGGGGAACTTAGCTTGAGTTGCCTCATTATTGGGTAGTAGTGATATGTTAAATTTTCCGGAGCCTCCCAAGAGCTATAGTTCGGTCTTTCTCGAGAATACTGACAAGCCTCTTCCGCAAAAAATTGACCCCAGAACTCGTTACGCTTTTTTTAGCACAATTGCAAAAGGGGGGGCAAGTCTCTTATTAAATCCTGCAAAGATTTGCATCTCTCACGGTTCGTTTGTTACAAAACTCTAAAGCCTGAATTTGCAAACGACGAGCTTGAGCAACAACGGTTGATACGTGAGGCTCGAGTTACTGCAATGCTGCAACATACTAATACTGTTCCTATTTATGAACTAGGAAGGGATGCGAAAGGTCATTGTTATTTCACGATGAAACTTGTTCATGGCTACACTTTGCGGGAAATCTTGGATGATCGTGAGTGCTATGATCTCACCCAGTTAATGGAAGTAATTTTACAGGTGGCCTATGCACTGGTTTATGCCCATGAGCATGGTGTAGCCCATCGGGATATTAAGCCTGGGAATATTTTGGCAGGGCAATTTGGCGAGGTGTTATTACTCGATTGGGGGCTTGCTAAAGTGTGGAATCCAGATGGTTCCGTAACTACGGAGGTAAATTCAGACAATGAAGGCACAGCAGAAGTCATTGATCTAAGTATTACCGGGCGAGGGAAAGCTCAAGGCACGGCTCATTATATGTCTCCGGAACAAGTCAACCAAGACCCGAACATTGATCATCGTACTGACCTGTTTAGTCTAGGTGCTGTACTTTATGAAGTGCTCTGTGGCAACCACCCGCAGCAGGTGAAAAACTGCATGAAGTAATCGAAAGTGTCTTGAATGCCACTCCAGTTAGACCTTCAGACGTGACAAACCAAGCTGTGCCTAAAATATTGGAAAATACCGCTATGCGGTGTTTACAGAAAAATGCCTATGACCGATACGATTCTATGGCAGAAATAGTTCGATTAATTCAACAGGATTGGCGCTCGAGTTTAGTTGCTGGCCATGAATCTTTAGCGTAGTGTCTTTTACTAATTTACGCCCCTTCCAAGGCAGTGTTGGCGGCTAATTTAATCAGATGAAAAGAGTGAAGTTATAATGAATGTTATTCGCCGGTTTTCAATTTCTTTCCCTTGCGCAATTTTCCTCAGCATTTCTGTATCCGCCTTCTCGCAACAAGCCGAAGTGATATTTGTTGGTGATCATATTCTCACCATGGATGGTTCTGAGGTGAGCGCGGTAGCAATTTCTGGTGATCGAATTATCGCCACGGGCGATTCCACAGAAATATTAGAACTCGGTACCGCAGCTACTAGAATAGTCGAGCTTGGTGATCAGGCATTGCTGCCAGGATTTATTGATGCCCATGGGCATTTCACGGCTGTAGCTCGTTATTCAGATCTTTTGGATTTATCTTCACCTCCAGTGGGTGGAGTAACAAATATTGACGACATCGTTCGACTTATTCGTAGTCGAATCGAACGAGAGCAGATACCACCGGGCGAGGCCATCTTTGGATTCGGTTATGACGACTCGCTATTGGAAGAGCAGCGGCACCCAAACCGCGATGATCTGGATCGTGCTTCAACTCAACACTCTATTATTATACGGCATGTCTCTGGACATTTATTAGCAGCCAATTCTTTTGCTTTGTCGCAGGCTAATGTGAATTCAGGTACTGAAAACCCGTCAGGAGGGATAGTCCGCCGCAGAGTTGGGAGTAATGAGCCCGATGGTGTTATGGAAGAAACTGCCATGGGAGCATTCCCAGGCGCGGGCGCGGATTTCACTCTTGAACGCATGGGTGAATTACGTCGTCAAACGCTGAATCTTTATGCCGGATTTGGGACCACAACAGTTCAAGATAGCAATCTTCCGCCTGCTTATGTCGAGTTACTGCGTGAGGAAGCCCTGGAAGAAGCTTATCCGGTAGACCTGGTCGCATTCATTACTGCCAACGGTCTGAATGATACAGAACTTGAGCGTATTCGTCATGATACAAGTTATGAAGGTGGGTTCAGATTGGGCGGGGTTAAATTCATTCTCGATGGCTCACCACAAGGCCGAACAGCGTGGATGTCCGAGCCGTATCATGAGGGTCCTCCTGGCGTCGACAGTAGTTATGTCGCCTACCCAAGCTATGATCCCGACGCTTATCGATCTCGTATCCGCGGGCTGATTAACCGTGGTACACCGGTACTCGCTCATGCGAATGGGGATGAGGCCATAGAACTTATGGTGGATGGGATTAGCAATGCTTTGGCTGGTAGTGCGATCCCTGACCATAGGTCGACCATTATTCACGCGCAACTAATTAGACCTGATCAATTAGATAGAGTAAAAGACTTGGGAATTATTCCTTCTTATTATGCAGTACATCCATATTTTTGGGGTGATTGGCATCGCTTGAGCTTTGGTGATGATAGAGCTAGTTTTATTAGCCCGGTTGCTGCAACTATCGAGCGCGGTATACCGTTTACGATTCACAATGATTCACCTATTGTGCCACCGGATATGATGCGCTTGATCTCGATTACCGTAAATAGAGCCACTAGAAGTGGTTATATTCTTGGGCCAGACCAGCGGGCAACAGTAGAGCAAGCAATTTATGCTGTGACTCAGGGAGCAGCGTTTCAATATTTTGAAGAAGATGAGAAGGGATCAATTACTGTAGGTAAAAGAGCAGATCTAGTCGTACTTGCTGCAGACCCGCGTGATGTTGATCCGAGTACACTTGCTGATATTGAGATAGTAGAAACTTTCGCCCGGGGAAAATCAGTATTTAAGAAATAGAACATCTAAGATGCAGGAATTTATTGGGTATAACAATTTAGGAGTGAGTAATGAAAGTCGCTTTTATTGGATTGGGTGTCATGGGATATCCAATGGCCGGTCATGTCAAAAATGCAGGAATGGATGTGTGTGTGTACAACCGTTCCACTGAGAAAGCTGAAAAATGGTGTGCAGAGTATGGAGGTGAGATGGCAGCCACTCCTGCGGCAACAGTGGCAGGTTGCGATGTGGTTTTATCTTGTGTTGGCAACGACAACGATGTAAGGCAGGTTTTACTTGGAAACGATGGTGCATTCGTTGGAATGGGCGATGGAACTATTTTAATTGATCACACCACAGCCTCAGCTTCTTTGGCTCGAGAGCTTTATGGGATTGCCGAAGAGCAGGGCAAAAAATTTCTCGACGCGCCGGTTTCTGGTGGTCAGGCTGGTGCTGATAATGGTGCATTGACGGTGATGATCGGTGGAGACGCCGCTGTTTACGAATCAGCTAAACCTGTGCTGGATAGTTACTCTAAATTTAACAAGCTGTTAGGGCCAGCTGGGAGCGGCCAGCTGGCAAAAATGGTGAATCAGATTTGTATTGCCGGTGTGGTGCAGGGGCTTGCTGAAGGACTGCACTTTGCGATGAAAGCTGGTCTCGATGGCGAAGCTTTAATCGAAACAATTTCAAAAGGCGCTGCGGGTTCCTGGCAAATGGAAAACCGCTATAAAACAATGCTGGCCGATAATTATGAGTTCGGTTTTGCAGTAGATTGGATGCGCAAAGATTTAGGTATCGCTTTGGAAGAAGCAAGTAGTAATGGTGCAGATCTTCCTGTAGCTCAGTTGGTAGATAGTTTTTATGCTGAGGTTCAGGCAATGGGTGGCAATCGCTGGGACACTTCTAGTTTGCTAACCAGGTTCTCTAGGAAGTAAGTTTCTCGCTTGGATCCTGGGAATTTCTTAATAGCTTCTGCAATTAGTAGGCAATTGCTTGGCATAGGTTGTAGAGCTAGCTTTTAGAACTCTGCCCCGATTTGGAGAAATACCTACCAATTGGTTTTGCTCCAAACGGCCCCAATTTGCTGGCAATTCATCCCATTTCTATTGATTCTTAGACGCTAAACCTCTAACTTACACTTTCAGCACGAATAATCTTCGGGGGACTCCAATGAAATCTAAAAATTTACTGATTTTTTCAGTACTTAGCGCGATTAGTAGCCTGGCGGTGGCACAGACAGGTGATTACGAAGCACCGCGTACTGAATACGGACATCCAGATCTTCAAGGTGTTTGGAACTTTAGTTCGAATACGCCGATGCAACGGCCTACAAAATATGGCACGCAGGAATTTCTCTCAACAGAAGAAGTTGAAGAAGCTGTTGCCAGGCAGCAAACTTCAGCCGCAGCAGCTGATGCAAGAGCTGCGAAACTTGTCGTCAATCCTGAAGCGCCAGCGGCGGGCAAAGACCCGGGTGGTTATAACGATTTCTGGTTTGAGGTTGCTGGAATTGGGGATATAGTTCGAACATCATTAATCATCTATCCGGAAGATGGTCGTCAACCAGACTATGTCGAAGGGGCGAATGCTCAATTTGGTGGCCTTGGTCCAGATATTCCCGGCACTCGTCCAGTACGTTATGTAGTCGGAGGAATAGAAAAGGATGGTCCAGAGGATCGAGGCCTTTCTGAGCGCTGCATTGTCGGTTTTAACTCAGGCCCTCCTTTCACGCCAAGTTTGTATAACAACAACATGCAAATTTTTCAGAATAAAGACACAGCTGTCATCATGACGGAAATGATTCATGATGCACGTATTGTTCCATTAGTGGATAAGCCTGCTCTTGATGACAACATCCGACTTTGGTCAGGTGATTCTCGTGGCTATTATGACGGTGACACATTGGTAGTAGAGACAAAGAATTTCAATGGTTTACGCCAAACTTTTGGAAGCGCCGGTCATAACTATAATGCAACTCTAACTGAAAAATTTACTCGTACTGCTCGCGATACAGTTAATTATGAGTTCACCATTGATGACCCATCTACATTTACTGATAGGATAACAGCTATTGTACCGATGACTAAGTTAGGTGGGCAGATATATGAATATGCTTGCCATGAAGGTAACTATGGAATGCTCAATACTCTGCGTGGGAAAAGAGTAGAAGATCGTACCGGAGTTTCAAGCGGCGCGAACTAAGCTCTGATTTTATAAAAGGGTGATTATTAATAATCACCCTTTTTTTTCACCAGGGCGTAATTACTAAAACCACACGACTACAATGAACTTGTTTAGGATTTAAGGGTTGTACATGAAAACACTATTACAAAAATACACTTTGGTTATTGGTCTGATTGCGATTATGAGTTTGGGTTCGATTCAGGCGGTTGCACAAAGTGGCGAAATAGCGCGCACTCCTGACGGCAAGCCAGATCTTAGTGGAATATGGCAAGCAATGACTTCTGCTCATTATGACATTGAGCCTCATGCAGCTGCTCAAGGGCCTTACCCTAGACAGATGGGTGCGCTCTCAGCGATCCCCGCTGGACTAGGCATTATCGAAGGTGGTCGTATTCCTTACAACGAGCAGAGTGCGCGACAGCGGGATGCCAATAAAGCTGCGGCGATCGAAAATGATCCCCTAGCAAAGTGTTATATGCCTGGAGTTCCTAGAGCGAATTACCTACCTTTCCCATTTCAAATAGTTCAGTCACGGGAAGTTATTCTTATTGCTTATGAAATGGCTGAAGCAAATAGAATACTTTACGTTGATCAGCCTGACTTAGAGTCGCAAGTAGACGCTTGGATGGGCCACTCAAACGCACATTGGGAAGGTGATACATTAGTTGTTCGAGTTAGTGGTCAAATGCCTGATACTTGGTTTGACCAAGCAGGCAACCATCATAGCTTTGCTATGGTTGTAGAAGAGCGTTGGACTGCAACAGGTGCAGATCATCTTATCTATGAAGCGACTATGACTGACGCCAATACTTTTACTCAGCCTTGGAAAGTTAGTTTCCCTCTGTATAGAAGAGTAGAAGAGAATATGCAGTTGCTAGAATTTAAATGCGCGGAATTTGCTGAAGAATATCTCTACGGCGAGTGGCGTAAAGAAGGAACACCTATCGGTAATCCTCCTCAATAGTAATTGCTCGAGCACAAAAAAGCCTGCTTCGAAAGTCGCAGGCTTTTTTGTGGAAAATTGAAAGTTCAGGAGAACTAAAATTTAGTAGCTAAGCTATTAGTAAAATTCAATCGTTATGAAAGCTACTGAACTGTTCAAGGGGTTTTCGAGAAATGTCGGGAACTGTAGCATCTGGTTCTGGGTAACCAACAACTAAAACCATGAGAGGTTTTTCAGAAACTGGTCTCCCCAATATTTCATTCAGAAACTTCATGGGGCTAGGAGTGTGGGTCAGCGTGGCTAATCCAGCATTGTGTAATCCAGCGATTAGCAACCCAGTCGCTATTCCTGCTGATTCAGTAACGTAGTAATTCTTGTACTTTTTGCCCTCGCTGCTCAATTGGTATTTTTGCCCGAATATAACCACAAGGTAGGGTGCTCGCTCAAGAAAGGGCTTGTCTGCATCGGTCCCCAGAGGTGCTAATGCATCCAGCCAGTCTTGTGGTGCTCGCTTGGTATAGAATTCTTTTTCCTCAAGTTCTGCTGCTGCGCGAATTTTTTGTTTGATAATTGGACTACTTACCACAGCAAAATGCCAAGGTTGTCTATTGGCTCCACTCGGAGCACTACCTGCAGTGAGTAAACAATCTTCAATGAGTTTTCTTGGAACTGCTTTGTTTGAGAAATCCCGAACTGTTCGTCTCGTTGACATCAGTTGTTCGAATTTGGTGGCCCGCTCCTGCATTTCCGAATCGGTTAAGAATTTAAATTTAAGCTCTACTGAATTCACTTAAGATTCCTTATTATTTCGCAGTGGACTGCTATTTATTGGGCTAGTTTCTATTTATAGTCAGATTGATTATAGCCTGCAAGTTACACTCTAGGGGCAATGCCGGTGCCTGGATAATAGCAATTAGATTGTGAAAGAGTAGCCGTACTAATTGAATAGGTAACCACAGGACAACAGCAACGCAGTGATGAGGTGGCTAGCGTCTATATGCTGGGCAGTAGTGCCGAACTTAATGGCTTGCTACTCTAAATCGCTGCAGCTAACGGTGAGTAAAATTGTTTCTAGAGTAATTAGCCGTCCGCTACAGCAGTAATCATCAATCAGAGATATAGCCTAATCATATTTTAAATCCATAACTTTATTTGGATCGCCGCGAAATATAATATAGCTTATGTTCTTCGAGGGAATTTCATGCCAACCATGAGGCATACCCTTAGGTATGATGGCAATATCGCCCACTTTTACTTTCTGTTGAACTGCTCCACGAATTTCACCGTTTTCAATGGGACCTAAAAGAGCGCTTACTCTGCTGGTTTTCTCAATGAGTTCACCGCCAGTCAACATTGTCCCTTCTCCGGCTACTATGTAATAAATCTCATCAAGGTCGGGGTGGGCAATTCCTGTTGCCGGTCCGCCAGCTTCCTTGTGATTACGTTGAACAACTGAAACACCTAGATGTTCTCCACCAACATCCACGTGGCGCATAACGATATCACTTACATTTCGGTCGCCTGCTAGATTTGCGAGGCCCTGAGCTAAGGTTGCCTCTACTTCTTGTTCAGTCATGATCGTGGCTGCTTGACCTTCATGATGGTCAGCTTGTGTCGTAAGCAAGGGAAAGCTCATGAGCAAACATAAACAGATTATTCTTATTAGCTTTTGCATTTTGACTCCTAATCTTTCTTTTAAAGGATATGGAAAACTATTTACAGCTTGTAGATGCGCTATTCCGCTTGAATTTCAGCGGCGATTCGTTGAACGTCGTCTAACACTCGGAGTAGATTTCCACTCCAAAGTAATCCGATTTCTTCTTCGCTATACCCTCGGCTAACCAGTTCCAGAGTAACATTAAAAGTTTCTGACGCATCGTTCCAACCGGAGATCCCTCCGCCACCATCGAAATCAGAACTAATACCTACGTGCTCTAAACCAATAAGATCTACTAGATAATCGATATGGTCTACAAAGTCAGCCACATCAATGGGAGGGGCGATAGAATTCACTTCAGCTTCCATTCGTGATTCAGTGCGAGCGCTGAGCTGGACCATATTGCGGTTGTACTCGGCGGCGTCTGCTTCGGAGAGGTCTCCTCTTTCTGGAAAGCTAAGTAATTCGAATCCGATGTCTGCTGCAATGCTTTGTTGTAATGTTGATCGCGCTGCTTGATAAGTTGCGTATTTGTCAGCATTGAGATAACCGGAAAAGGCAACAGTTTGCACCACGCCACCATTTTCTTTAACTCTTAAGAGTTGCTCGTCATCAAGGTTTCTACTGTGTTCGCTAACCGCTCTCGCCGATGAGTGCGAGGCGATTAAAGGCGCCCGCGTTAGGTCTAGCATTTCCATAATTGCTGGTTTGGAAGGATGGGATATATCAATCATTATGCCGAGGCGATTCATTTCTGCGATCGCTTCTCGACCTAACTCGCTTAAGCCGTTGTGTAAGAAGTCTCTATCGCGTTCACCTGTGTTCGAATCGGCAAATTGACTATGCCCGTTGTGAGCCAGAGACATATAGCGACCACCGCGAGCATGAAAGTCGGCAATATTCGACATATCGAGTCCGACTGGATAAGCATTTTCGATACCTATCATTGCGACCTTTTTGCCAGCAGCAATTATACTTCTTACGTCATCTGAGCTATAGGCAATTTCTATCTGATTTGGGGCAATAACTTCGGCTAGACGATGAATTGCTTCAAATTTATCGATGGCATTGGCATAGGCTGCAGCATAGCCGGCATTATCGAGGGTAGACTGTCCGGTATAGACGATAAACCAGACAACATCCAAGCCGCCGGCATCCATTTTAGGAAGATTCACCTGAGTATCCAGGTTCATCGTGTAGTTGGTGCTAGTGGTGAAGTCTCCCGTATCTATATCCGCGTGAGTATCTAGGGTAATTACTCGTTCATGAATAGCCCGCGCACGAGCACGTAATTGCTCTGTAGCTTCGCCCACGGTATCTGAGTTGACAAATTCTTCCTCACTACTCGCAGTATCGGCATCTTCGGTACCGCAGGTTGTTAAAAAAAGTGCAGCAATAAATACTAGGGAAACCTTGCATTTGGATGTCATGGTCAGAAGCCTCTACTTCAATCTGTGATGGCGAAAATACTACGGTTATGCCTAACGTCATAGGGGACAGCTGTTGCTTAGAATCAGCCAATGTCAGGATCATAGAAACTTACCACTTCAAGGCTAGCAATTACAGCGTAAACCGCAGTAAACCAGAGGATCTGTGCCTTAGAAAGAGGGAAATAACAAGACCAAAAGAAGCGCAATTGAAGCCGAAAAATTGGTTAAATATTGTTACTATAGGACTCTGATTGGAAATTTCAGCCAGTTTTGGATGGCTTCGATGTTGCTGGCTAGTGAAAGTTCTAGTCTAGTGAGAGGTTCAATTCGAGTATTAACGGTAATTGTGAGCACACTATGGGTAATTTTCGATTAGTTAAAAGCATTTGTTTGATCGTCGGTCTGGTACTGGTATCAATTTCTTTCTCTGAGGGTGGCAGAACACCCTTGAGAGTTAAAAATGGCATAGTGACTAGTGCCTCCAGACTAGCATCTGATGCTGGAGTCAGTGCTCTCAAGCAAGGCGGTAATGCGGTTGATGCGGCTATTACCACAGCCTTTGCCCTAGCGGTGACTTGGCCGTCTGCAGGCAATATTGGCGGTGGTGGGTTTTTGGTCTATCACGGCGAAGATGGCCATGCGACAACATTCGATTTCCGAGAGAAAGCTCCCCTTGCGGCTAATGAGCGTATGTATCTGGGGCTGGATGGCAACGTAATTGATAACTCAAACCATATTGGCATGTTGGCAATCGGTGTTCCTGGCACTGTTGCAGGTTTGTGGAAGGCCCATCAAGAATTAGGTAGCCTGCCATGGGCAGATTTGGTGGCTCCCGCAGTTAAATTGGCGCGAGAGGGTATTCCCATGAGCTATTCTCTCTATTCTGGCTTTGCGCGATCAAAGGGTCGGTTCGATCAATATCCTTCTACTGCAGCTAAATTTTTCAAAGCAGATGGCTCCCTCTATGAATTGGGCGAGACTTGGTACCAACCAGATCTTGCTCATACTCTTGAACTTATTCAAGATAATGGTGCCGATGGTTTCTATAAAGGTGAGAATGCTAGTCGCCTTGCTGGTTTTATGGCGGATAATGGTGGCTTAATCACCGAAGAAGACTTGCTGAAATATGAGGCCGTTGAGCGAGAACCTATTCGTGGTACATATCGAGGCTATGACATTGTCAGCATGCCGCCTCCGAGTTCAGGTGGTGTTGTTTTGGTCGAGATGCTCAATATTCTTGAAGGCTATGACTTAAGCGATATGGGGCATAACTCTGCCCTGTATCTTCATGTCTTGACGGAATCAATGCGCAGAGCCTATGCGGACCGAGCGGAGCATTTGGGCGACCCCGACTTCAATGAAGGTATGCCCCTGGAGCGTCTTTTGGACAAAGACTATGCCTCTAATTTAAGAGGCAGTATCGATATGGACCAAGCCTCTAAGAGTGATCCCAACGGTTTTGCAGAACCCTATGAGAGTGAGGAGACGACTCATTTTTCGGTTGTTGATAAAGACGGCAATATGGTCAGCATGACTTACACTTTGGAATTCGGCTACGGTTCGGGAATCGTTGTTGAGGGTGGCGGTTATTTACTTAATAATGAAATGGGCGATTTCAATGCTGTGCCAGGTGTCACTAATACGCGTGGTCTCATTGGTACGGCGGCTAATCTGGTCGCACCAGAGAAGCGCATGCTCTCAAGTATGACTCCCACAATTGTTGCTAAAGATGGTAAGCCGGTGTTCACCGCGGGAAGCCCTGGTGGTAAAACTATTATTAATACAACACTGCAATTGATTTTGAACGTGGTCGATCATGATATGAATATTGCTGAATCAGTTGAAGCTGGAAGGATCCATCACCAGTGGTTACCTGATGTGACTAGTATGGAAACAGGTTCTCTATCACGGGATACTATTGAGCTTTATGAGGCTAGGGGGCATAGATTCAGGGAACGCGCAGCACAAGGCGCTGTGATGGCAGTGTTCTACGATAGAGTTAACAAGCTATTTGAGGGAGCATCCGATTCTCGCCGTGGAGATGGGGCAGCAGTCGGGTACTAAACTACTAAAACTACTTTTTGGATCCAACTGCTCTAGGAGCATTACATGAAAACTTCTTTGCCAGGTTTTGCGATTATGTCTTTACTGAGTTCTACCATGGTGTGGGCAGATGCTTTGGATGATGTTAAAAAACAATTTATCGGCGATTATGAGTTGGTTACTTATGTAAGCTTTCCTGCAGCAGGAGGTGAAATCGATAATGACTATATTGGGCGTCTTAGTTATGACCGTTTCGGCAATATGTCCGGATTAGGAATGCCACGCAATTTACCTGAGCGCCAGTCCACAAGCACTGAGAGATTAACTTCTGGTTTCGGTTATTGGGGTTCAGTTAGTTTTAATCTCGACAACAACACAGTTATCCACCATGTTGAAGGATCGCCCATGGTGGCTCAGTGGGTTGGCGGTGAGAATGTCCGCTTTTTTGAGTTTGTAGGGAACGATATTTTAAAATTATCCCTCAAAGATCAAAATGGCAGAGTGACCGGCACGCTAACTTGGCAGCGTTTGAAGTAGATTTCTCTAGAGAGTTCCATCTTCAGCTCTTGCCCCTTTCAGTATATTCCCAATCGCATAGTTTCCTGCATGGCAAGCATACTCATATAGCTTGCCATCTGTCTTAATCATTGGCAGAGTCACAACAATCTTGTCGGTAAATGTGCTCGGATCCTCAATTGAGAATTCGTAATCTAAACTACAATTCTAATTGCCGTTAATTACTTTCAAGAACTCTGCCCAGCTCACGGCCCGTCCATGAATAGGGATAATGATATCAACATCTAAGTTTAGACGTAGAACATGGTTATACAGTGCCCGATTGGCAGAACTCGCTGTTTGAGGCAGGGGCTCACCGGCCGGAGGTACGTCGAATAAGTCCGCCTCAATAAGAATTTTCTCTTCGGGCAAATAGGCCACTAACATTCCTTCAACATGGGGCAAAGGATGTACATAGCTGACCTGTAAGTTTCTCTCATTATCGGTTAACACATAGTTCTCTCTTACAGTTTCATACTGGTAACCTTCCGCGAGTTCTGTTGGCGGCCATAGACTCAACATGTCTGGTGATAATGTCCTCGGTGCATAATTCAAAACATCATTGGTATAGAAATCGTAGTTTTTCCAATGAGTAATAATAGTGGCACCGATATGCATAAATGTGCGTAATCCACCTATGTGATCATGGTGTTGATGAGTATTAATAAGAAAGCGAATCGGTTTGTTCGGTATTCTTTTTACTATTTCATCGATGACTGCTAAGTTACGCTGCTCATCCAGAGGAGCTTCCACCACAGCTATATAATCAGCGAATTCCACCACGACACTATTGTGTGATTCTCCGCCATACAGTGAGATACCTTCGGCTATTTCTTCAACTATTAAATTGCTTACAAAACTTGCATTGAGAACTGAGCTAGGGACGATTAATTCACCGGGACAGACATTCGCCTCAATGCTCGCTTGACTGCCGCCGAAGGCATTATGACCAGCATTGATGCTTTGTGCCTGATAGTTGTCATCCCAGCCGGTATGATGGTGCCATACCGTTGGAAAACTTATGCCCCTGCCAAGGTCGATGTAATCTGCATTGGAAAATTCATGTTCGTAGTTAGTGTCACCTAGAACCGGGTCAGGAACCCAGGTGTGAATTCTCTGCAATAAATTTTCACTGTTGATAGTGGCATCTACACGGTATTTTCCCATTACCGTAATGGACACGATGGTGACTTTCTCAGGGTTGACTGTAGCACCATCTCTACCCATCTCGCCTAGCTCCCAGCGCCAGCTGGCACGTGGGTTCGCTCCTGGTAGCATCGCAGCTTTAAGAAATCCATGGGGGTTTAACCACATATCTAACTGCCAACGTTCGGCATCAATGGAAGGTGCGGCTCGTGGGGGAGCATCGTCACCATCTTTATGCCAGGCGTAGTCTCCATTTAACAGAAAATGTTGGCGAGTCTGTTGTTGAATCGGAGTTCCCCCTTTCCACCCCAAACCATATTTCCAGGAGGCAGGATTATTGCCAGGTTTACGATCAAAGCTTTCGCTCATTCGTATATTGTCCCAATCAATAATTCTGGAATAGTTGCGCAGAGGTTCACCGCGCGGCCAATCCACTTCGTAGCCGTTTAACCTCTGTTGACCTACCACGCCAGAGTAGGCAGTGCCTGAGATAGATAGACAAGACAGTTTGTCAGTTCCGATAGCGGCAGAAGCCTCACGGAGGACCGGGTAGGGATCGATATATCCCGCTGGGAACTCTTGAGCGAGGAGGTTGTTGGAAAATAGAATTGCTAGTGTGATGATTTTTGCGCGCTGCACTGGAAACCTCCGGTAATTAATTTGTTATTGATTGAGAGATAGTCACAGAGTAATAGAGCTTTGGGGGCTTTACAATGCTTGGACTGATAGCAAAAATGGAGCTACTACTCGCTAGTAAATTAACTTTATAAAAGCGCTTTTAACTACCATGGACAGTATGTGGTATAAAAAGCTTTGGATCAGAATTAAAGACACTTCTCGATGGCGAATAACAATAATAGTCCTCTAGCCACACGACTCAGGCAAGAAATGCAAGGTGATGTATTTTTTGATTCCTTCAGTCGCGGCCGTTACAGCACCGACGCTTCAATCTATCAAATTCAACCAATAGGTGTAGTTGTTCCGGAAACGGAAGCCGATGTTGAGATTGCTGTTCAGATTGCCGCTGATCAAGGAATCCCGGTTCTCCCCAGAGGGGCAGGAACCTCCCAAACAGGGCAGGCAATCGGTGAAGCTCTGATGATTGATACCACCAAATACTTGCGCAATATTCTAGATTTTGATGCTGAAAATAAGACGGTTTGTGTTCAACCTGGGTTGGTGCTGGACCACCTCAACCGCTATCTAAAACCCCATGGTTTGTTCTTCCCGGTTGACGTTTCCACAGCTAACCGAGCAACTCTAGGAGGCATGAGTGGCAACAATAGTTGCGGAGCTCGTTCTATTCGATACGGCAATATGGTCCATAATGTGAAGAGCATCGAAGCCTTACTCGCCGATGGGGCTAAAGCACATTTCCAGCTCTTGGATAAAAGTACCGGTGTTGAGGAGAGTTCTTATCAAGCCAAGGTGGAAAAACTTCTCTCACTGGGCAAAAGAGAAGCAGAAGAAATTCAAACGCGTTTTCCAGATTTACTGCGCCGGGTTGGCGGATATAATATCGATGAGTTAGCAAAACGCCAGCCTAATATGGCCAGTTTATTGGTAGGTTCTGAAGGCACCTTAGCGTTTTTTCAGCGAATTCATTTGAAACTTCAGCAGATTCCTAGTCATAAAGTATTGGGTGTATGTCACTTCCCAACTTTCTATGAGGCAATGGAGTGCACTCAACATATCGTCAAGTTAAATCCAACAGCAGTTGAATTGGTTGATCGCACGATGATCGATTTGGCGAGGGACATCCCAATTTATGCCCCCACTGTAAATCGTTTTGTTAAAGGTGAGCCACAGGCGCTGTTGTTAGTTGAGTTCGCCGGAGAAGATAGATCTGCGCAGCTCAAAAACCTACGGGATTTAGTTGAGTTACTGGCAGATAGGGGCTTTGCAGATGCTGTTGTGGAAGCTACGGATAATGAGTTTCAGAATGCTATATGGGAAGTTAGAAAGTCCGGTTTAAATATAATGATGTCAATGAAAGGAGATGGGAAGCCAGTTTCTTTTATTGAGGATTGTGCGGTGCGGCTTGAGGATTTAGCGGAATACACCAGGCGGCTTACTGAAGTATTTGAGAGGAATGGAACTACGGGTACCTTTTATGCACATGCGTCGGTTGGATGTCTGCATGTACGCCCGATACTGAATATGAAAGAAGAAGGTGGCGCCAAGAAAATGCGCGCAATTGTTGAGGAAACCATGGCAATGGTACGAGAGTACAAAGGCTCTCATTCCGGTGAGCATGGCGATGGAATTTCTCGATCGGAGTTTCATGAACCCATGTTTGGACGCCGCATGGTAGAGAATTTTGAAGAAGTTAAAGATTGCCTAGACCCAACTGGTTTATTTAATCCAGGTAAAATTGTTCGTCCTCACAAAATGGATGATCGAAATATTTTTAGATATGCGCCAGGTTATGGCCCAGAAAATCTGGCTACCACGCTAGACTGGACAGCCTGGGGTGGCTTCAATCGTGCCTTAGAAATGTGTAACAACAATGGTGCTTGTCGTAAGGCGGATGTGGGTGCCATGTGTCCCTCTTATCGGGTGTCCAATGATGAACAACATCTGACTCGAGGTAGAGCTAACACACTGAGGCTAGCAATTACTGGTCAATTGGGGCCGGATGCGATTGCCTCGAAGGAAATGCGTGAGACTATGGAGCTGTGTGTGAGTTGCAAAGGTTGCAAGCGCGAATGCCCCACGGGTATCGATATGGCTAAGATGAAGATCGAATACCTTCATCAATATCACAAACACCACAGCCTGACATTAAAGGAAAAGCTGGTAGCCTATTTACCCCGATACGCGCCAAAATTAAAACTATTCGCACCTCTGATTAATCTAAGAGACCAAATTCCTGGGCTTGCCAAACTTTCTGAATTAATTCTAGGTTTTAGTGCGCAGCGCAGCTTGCCACGGTGGCGAAGCGACCATTTTAGTGCAGCTACATTGGGAGATGGGGTTGAGCAATCAAGGCGAGATGTAGTTCTGCTAGTAGATACTTTTAATACTTGCTTCGAACCTGAAAATGCGCAGGCGGCATTATCTGTTCTTCAAGCTGGCGGGTATACAGTGCATTGCCCTAAATCTATCGATGATACTCGCTCATTGTGCTGTGGGCGCACGTTCCTCAGTTCCGGCTTGGTTGATGAGGCGCGTGAAGAAGCTATTAGAATGATTGATGCCTTGCAGTCTTTTGTGGAAAAAAAAGTTCCTATCGTTGGCCTGGAACCCTCTTGCTTGCTTACATTGCGCGATGAATTTCCTTCCCTGTTGCCAGGCCCGGCAACGGAAGCCCTTGCAGAAAACACTTTTCTCTTTGAAGAATTCCTTGCCAAAGAAGTGGAGATGGAGAGCTTAGCACTTAAGTTGAAGCCGATCAGGCAAAAGAAGGCTCTGCTTCACGGCCACTGTCATCAAAAGGCCTTTGCTCTCATGTCATCTGTTGAGAAAGTGTTGGCTCTGGTTCCTGAATTAGAAACTGAAACTATTGAATCCAGTTGTTGTGGAATGGCAGGTTCCTTTGGTTATGATGCTAAGAATTATGCTACATCGATGGCTATGGGGGAACTCAGTTTGTTTCCCAGCGTGAGAGAATCGAGTAGTGATACTCTGATCGTAGCTGATGGCACCAGCTGCCGCAGTCAAATTAACCACGGCACTGGGCGTGATGCTCTGCATGTTGCTCGAGTTTTGGAAATGGCTTTAGATAATTAGCTCTATAGTTCTAGATAAAGCCAACGCTCCACATCACACAGACCGTCATAAATGAAACCAAGCCGCCGACTAGTGTGGCCCCCCCATAACTAAAAACAGCATCGGGTACGCTAAGCCGAGAAAGCGACGTGCAGACCCAGAAATAACTGCTATTAACGTATTTAATAATTACTGAGCCACTAGCACCTGCCAGCATTGCCGCTTCTGGAGAAAGGCTCAGGCTTCCCAGCATTGGCGCAACCAACGATGCGGCGGTTATAACTCCTACAGTAGTAGAGCCGGTAATAAGGTTTCCTATTATCCCGATTACGAAGGGTAGTAAGATTGTTGGCAAGCCGTAGTCAGTGAATATAGCCGCAATAAAATCCACCGCTGGCGTACCACGTAAGATCGCACTAAGTGATCCACCAAGACCAGTAACCACAAGAATCATAGCTGATGTTTTTAGTGCAGATTCGACCCATTCATCTTTGGCTCTTTCTTTTGCGTCTGCACTCTTGATATTGCGATAAGCTAACCAAACCCCCACTGAGAGAGCCACCACAGGCCAACCAAGATAGAGAAATAAAGTTCGAAGGAAGTGGCCTTCTTCGAAGACTAATGCCACAACACTTTGCGCCGCAATCAGCATAATGGGAATTACTATTGGCGTGTATGAGCTTAGGGTGCTGGGTAATTGGTCAGGCGGAATCTCGTCAAAATTGGAACCATCGAATTCATCGGAAGCCATGGTTTTAATCCGTGGTCCTGCGACATAGACTCCCCATGCCCAACAGGCGAGTGAGCCAAAGAAACAGGCAATGCCACCGAAGATAATTGTTTTGCCTATATCAGCTCCTAGCAATGCCGCTGCCGCTAAGGGGCCAGGGGTTGGAGGCACAATTGCATGGGTTAGCTGCAGCGCGCCAACTAATCCTGTAGACATTACGGCAATACCTACTCCCATAGTTTTTGCCGCCGAGTGCACCAGAGGGTTTAAGATCACATAGGCAACATCTGAAAAAATTGCAACACCGATGATAAAGCCAGTAAGAGTTAGAGCTAGGGGCATGCGCTGTGATCCAACTAAATTTACCATTGATTTGGTAATGACTTGAATCGCACCAGTGTGTTTAAGAGCTTCTGCGATTATGGAGCCGAGAACAATTACCACTCCAATCGACCCAAGGGTGTTGCCGAAGCCGCTTTCAAAAGCATCGATAAAATTATTTTGTTGTACCCCTGGCAATATGCCAAATAACATAATGGGGATTAACAAGGCGAAGAAAACATGCCATTTCCATTTTGCGATTAGAAATAAAAGAAGAAAAATAACGACTGCGAAACCTGCCAGTGAGATAGCGGCGCTGGTATTAACTGCAGTTGAAGGGTCCATGATAACTCCAGAGATTTTCTAATTAAGGGTGTTATTCTTCTCTTAATTTTTATTTCTAAATTTAAAATTTTCAGAAACCAGTTTATAAAAGTAGTGTGAAGGGGATTAACTGCGAGGCTATTAGCTTCGGAGTAGCTAGTTAGAGGACAGATAGTTGAGCGCTGCCTCAATCCCTCCCTTGCTGTGTGAAATGTCACTAATAGCTAGTCCCATTTCTACACCAGATAAAGTGCCAGCCAACATCAGGTCATTGAAATCCCCAATGTGTCCAATGCGGAAAATTTTACCTTTCAATTTTCCGAGACCAGTACCTAATGACATATTAAACTTTCTAAGAATAGTATTGCGTAAGCTATCCGCATTTTCTCCTTCAGCCACCAAAACTCCTGTTGTCGAATTGGAATACTCAGCCGAATTTTTACAGACGATTTCTAGCCCCCAAGCTTCTACAGCTTTGCGTGTCGCCTCAGCAAGACGCGCGTGGCGCTGAAATACTTCATCCATTCCTTCGCTATGCAAAAGGTTAAGTGCTTCATCTAATCCATAAAGTAAATTGGTGCTTGGCGTATAAGGGAAATATCCGCGATCATTATTCTCTATCATGGCATCCCACTGCCAGTAGGAGTGCTGGGATTTGGAGGATTTTGAAAATTCTATGGCTTTTTCACTAGCGGCGTTGAGGCAGAGTCCAGGCGGTAGCATAAGACCTTTCTGAGAAGCGGAGATAGTTACATCAACCTGCCACTCATCATGCTTGAACTCTGTACAAGCCAAAGATGAAACTGCATCAACCATAAACAAAGCAGGGTGCTTTGCTGTATCAATTGCGCTGCGAATTTTTTCGATCTGGCTAGTAACACCTGTCGAGGTTTCAGTATGTACAGCCAGCACTGCCTTAATAGATTTGTCGGTATCTGCCCGCAAACAATCTTCGACACGGTTGGGGTCAATTCCCGTTCGCCAGTCTCCTTCAATCCAGTTGACTTCAAGCCCTAATTTTTCGGCTACTTGCTTCCATAAAGTAGCGAAATGACCAGTTTCAAAAGCCAGTACGCGATCACCCGGCGACAGCGTATTCAACAAGGCGCTTTCCCAGCCACCGGTTCCAGATGCAGGAAATATAAAGATGGATGAGCTGGTGTTAAATACCGGAGCTAGCTTGTCGAGAATCCGGTTGGTAAGTTCTGGAAAATCTGGTCCTCTATGATCAATGACCGGTTGAGTCATTGCTCTTAAAACGCTATTCGGGACATTAGAGGGGCCGGGTATTTGCAGAAAGTGTCTGCCAGCTTGGAATGAATTTGAATTACTCATGACTTATAGTTTCGGTAGATTATTGATTATTAGGAACCAGAGCAAAGTACACATCGTAATTCTAGTTAGTCTGGTGCATAGAGATAGCATAGCGCAATTGTGATGCGAGCTGGTTACTGCAGGCCCGGCTGATAAGTTCGCTCTAGATTTTCTTCGATATCCTCACGATAAAATAAAACATCACGAAAATTTCCTTGGGCATACATCTGCGCTTGATCAGCGAAATGTTCGGAATCGGGGTCGCTATTTAAGCCGCCAACTGTAATCGCCTTGGCTCTAACTCGATCACCGAATTCCACTGCAGCCACGAAACTATTTCCACTAGTCCCATACATGCGTTTTGTGCCGGGATAAGTTCTTGCGCCAAAGGAAGCCAGAGAGCCCCAACGGGAACTGGCAAAACCGACAGCTATACTTGGTTTGCTATCATCGAATTGTTGAACAATATTGCCATTGTTTCGTTGATAACGATTTATTTCACCCCAAGGCACTTGCCAGCTACCAAAATCCGCAGTGAGTTTTTCAGCAGCGATTCGAAGAGCTCTTAGTTTCTGTGATGTATTCGACTGTTCAATCATATAGTCATAAATACTGATGCCCGCAGCGGCGGCGTCATCTCTTAACGAGCTGCGCATCTCCTCTGCCCAGTATATGGCAAGAGAGGTAGCCTCTGAATCTACTGCGGCTTTTAGGTCCCAGTTGCGAAGTAGGTCTATGTATAACAAGGTTTCGGATTGAATAGGAAATTGCTGCTCTTGATTGTCATCAGTTGCGGTGATTAGAATCAATTCTGGCACTAATTGTTCAAATGCAGTTAGAGTTGGTTCATAGGCAGCTTCTATGAGGGTATCCAAGGTGAAGTCAGATTTGTTTGCCAAAACTTTTACCGCATGAATCCCGCGAAAATTCTCTGGGTTATTAGCCATGTAGATCGGGTAATTTTCCTGCTTTGGACTAAATTCGCCCGCTGCTGAAAATGGAGTGTTGTTGGTATTTTGTATCCATCCATTGGGTGGATTTAAAAGATTAATGGTTTCTTCTACAGTGTGAAGGCCTCGCCATTCGGTCGCAGGGTTGGAGCCGTCAAGGGGTAAGTTCCAATCGAATTGAGTGTCTCGCACAGGAATAAAATTACCGTGGAAGTAAGCGATGTTTCCATCTGAGTCTGCATAGACTGTATTGTTAGAAGAATTTGTTTGCAGTTTCATAGTGTCATGAAATTCTGCATAATTTGTTGTTTTGGTTCGTGTGTAGGATTGTATTAAGGCATCGATTGGTGATTGCATGAGTTTGATACTTACCCACTTGCCATCTTGTTCTCTAATGACTGGGCCATGATGGCTGTGGTAAACAGTAAATTCTTTAGAGGCAAGCGATTCGCCTTCCTTGTACTGCAATACACGAGAAGACTCTTCTAATTTTCTCTCATCGTCTCCGTAGGCATAGTAATAACCATCATTTTTTTCAATTATAGTTTCCAAATATTCATCAATGGCATCCGCTCGACTGGATGTGTGCATCCAACCGGTGTTTTCGTTAAAACCTTGATAGACAAAAAATTGGCCCCAGGTGACAGCGCCATATGCGTTTAATCCCTCTTCGCTCACCATATGAAGTTCGGAACGAAAGAAGAAAGACGTATGCGGATTAATTAGGAAGAGCGCGTTGTCGTTGGCTGTATTGGCCGGTGAAATAGCAAAGCCATTAGACCCTCTTGGTTCTTCATCCTTTGGGGCTGAATTATTGGCAAGCAAATTTGAATCGGAGCGATCCTGTTCATCTCCATAAAATGATTGTAATGAATTTAAATCCACCCTTTCTATGTCACCACCAATGCTACCTTCGGTAAAACTCAAGGCCATCCAGGGTTCGAATTTTTGGATTACCCTTGGTTCTACTTCTGGATGATTATAAAGATAGTAGTTTAGGCCATCGGCAAAGGCATTCATTAGCGACTGCAACCAAGCTGGGCTGCTCTGGTATTGCTCTTGTAAATCCTTGGGTTGAATAAACAATTGCATGCGAAGATCCTGATAAATCGCTGATTTTCCCTCAGCTTCAGCTAACAATCCCATAGCATTGATGTAATTGGTTTCGACGCGATTAAAATCATCTTCAGCTTGGGCGAATAGGGTGCCGAATACTGTGTCGGCATCACTGCGCCCGTAGATGTGGGGAATGCCCCAGCGATCTCTCAGAATAGTTACATTGGCAGCAAGTTGTTCCCAGCGTTGCAGATCTGCAGGGCTAACATTGATAGATGAGGTTTGCACGAAATCAGCTGTTGGAGTTGACTCATCAGCGGGGGTGCAACGGATCACAACAGACATTAGAGCTAATGCAAATAGCGTGGTCTTATTCATTTTCTATGAGGCTCAAATTTAGATTTCGTTCGGCGAAAAGGTTAGCAACCAAGTCATCTTCTATTAAATTAGCTTTGAATTGAACAAACTTTCTTGCAGTGTTGAGAATGTATCCGTTCACATTACTAATGAGCGCGGACTCAGCGGTCGCTGAATGAGATGGCGGCAAGAAAAAAATCAATAGAAATAGCGTCAGTTTATTATTGGGATAATAGTACATAGTTAAAGATTGTCAGTAAATATGTAAAGTTGAGACTAAACCTAATAACTAATAATGTCATGAGGTAAAATCATTACAGTGAGAACATTGCTGAGAAGCCGGCAGCATGACAAAATCATCAGAGCTAAAAAACCCCGACTACCTTCCGGTGGTCGGGTCCTGGTAAAACCCTAGAGCAATTAGTCTCCCTGATCTGCTTCAACATATCTGAAGAAACCGAAGAACATTTCTTGCCAGGTTTGTTCCCCCCAGGTCAAAGTCTGTGATGGGTCTGGATTGTAGGGGTTGTTAGCGGAATTGTCGAAAGTTCCGCGAAATACCATTTTAGTTCCAGCTGGCAGGAATAAAGGTTCTTTAAAGTCGTAAGTCTTCTGCCAGTTAAATTGGTAATTAGGAACGTTTAGAACTTCTTCTATGCGGCCATCGGGATATACCAACTTAAAGTTGGCGTCGGAACCGCGGTAATGCATATGTGGTCCGAGCATAGTCAAATAAGAATCTTTGCGAAATTTCTTAGTGGCAACCATTTCATGGTTTTTATCAAATGGTTCAATATTAATATCAAGATCTGCAGCAGAGCCACCTAAAATTTGCCGCTCAGGTTCTTTGTCCCACAGATAAATACCAATTTCTGAAGCATCTACAGCCTCTTTACCAGAAGTCGTGTAGTGCATCTGTAAGAAAAGGCCACCGCCAGCTTTTAATGGGTAACCGGAATTTTCCGGATAGAGATTTAACTCATTGCCCGGAGCGTAAGCGCCGAGGCCAATTCCTTGGTTAAGAATCTCAAACTGACTCATCCCATCAGGGCCATATGAGAAGGCAATTATGTGGTGAAGCACTGTAGTATCGCCAGCTTTGAATTCCACTGCCTTAACCCAAATGTCTTCTTCGAGATTCAGAGGAATCTGGAGATTGCGGTAATCTTGTACGCCGGTTGCAGGGATCTGCTGCTCTGGGATCGCTACTATGATATCCGGCTCACCGTTAAGCCATTTAACTGGCTGAGTGCGCAATTTTGCTAGGGGATCAACGCCGTCATTATTCAGTGAACCACCATCGATCCAATGAACTACCTTCTGTGTTTCTTCTGTGGTGATGTAATTAACACCATGAAATACATTCGCATATTCCTGATCGATTTGACCGGGAGGCATGCGCTTGGTGATGAGTGTTTCGCGAATCATCGGAGACCAGCCTTGGATCATTTGATGACTATTCATTGCGAATGGAGCAATGCCGCCTTCCTGGTGACAGGTTACGCAGCGCTGTTCAAGAATTGGCGCCACATCATTGGCATAGGACACTGAGTCTAAATGAGCAGTCTTGGCGGCAAATTCGATTTCATCGCCTTTGCTAGCTAGCTGTTCAGTGCTGATTTCTTCATCGGCAAGAACGGCAGTGAGTGCGTCGAACAAATAGTGCTCTGAAGCACGTCTTGCACGAGAGCCTTCGGAGAAGCGATTATTTAGAGCACCACGGTAGAGAACTTCACGTGCGCTCGGATCGAGGATTACAACTTCTGCAACACGGCTGAGGCCCAGTTCTTCGGAGACAAGCTGTGTGTCGTCGAGAAGGATGCGCATGGCGATATCTTCATCCTTTGCTTCTTTTCTCATTTCCGCTTTGTCAGCAGTCGCTGTGGTATCGATAACAGCGAAACCAACAGCTTGGTCAGCAAATTGATCAGCAACATCATTAAGATCAGCAATTGCACGACGTGCATCGCGACTGCTCTTGTCATAGGCGAATAATACTACGGCCTGCTTATCCAGCTGACGGCTAAGTTGGAAAAACCTGCCTTCGGAATCGATAAGTGAGAAATCACTTATACGTTCTGCGGCATTGACAGAAAGGCCAAAAAATACAGACAAACCCGCGATTACTGCGTTCCTGGCTAGTGTGGGAATTTTAAGCATCTAGCTCTCCTCAAACTTCTTTCAATGAAAATATAGCTTTCTTACTTATGATGAATACTAGCTAGTAGTTACTAGGAATGCTTCCTGATAATTAAAAAGGTTTGAATATTTCAATAATCCGATAGTCATTTTGCTCTTAAATCCAGTGTTTTTGAGCTTTTCAGGCGAATGGTCTAATGTTCTCACGCCTATCACTTAAGGCGCAGCCGAGCGTCTACTGCTAACAAATAATAAAAAACATTTTGAAAATACTTGCTCCGCACTTGATCTATCATTGGTCATGAAAACGTCCAAACAGTAATTGGTTTATCCATAGCATCAGGAAGATACAAAATGCCGGTAGGATCCACAGAATTGGTTTTGCAGTGGAAAACTATACTGCCCATGTGAGCGGTATTTTCCGTGTCGTAAGAGGACCGTAACGCACAAACCGGCTGAGAATGTTTGATATTTAACATAGAATATCGCTCAGATTTTCCTCAGTGATTGAGTATTATCAGGTATTTGCCGGATAGGTCGGTACAGTAAAGTGGGATATAGATAAGATTTATGAAAATTCGTTGCGCCTCCATAATTTTGTTTTTTTTAATACTTTTACAGCCAACTGCACCAGCTCAGTCGGTGGAGTATCGTATTGAGCATTGTCTTTCAGGTTGTCCAGTTGGAAGCGATAGTGATTCTCACCTTGTTCTCAGACCTATTTATGCGCTTTCCTACAATATTAAAAACAAAGTTGCAGACTGGGTAGCATACAAAGTTTCTGCGGCTACGATTGGGATAGCATCCAACCTTTCTCGCTTGCCGGAGGCAGATAATTTTATAAGTGAAACCCTAGAGGTTTCTGACTTTGAGGGGGCCGATGAGCAGGGTCTGGTGCTTGCGCGTTTTGTGCCATTAGTAAATTTTGCCGGCACGCCATATTGGAGCGATGCCAACTTTCTAACTAATATTGTGGCTCGTAGTAGCAATTTGAATCAGGGTGCCTGGTACGGACTGGAATGGGCGATACGAAATTTAGCTAATCGAGAAACTGAAGTATTTATTATTACCGGTCCAATTTATCGAAACGATGGTGGTGAGCTTAAGTTGGTGTCTGCTAAACAACACAAGGTACCTGATGCCTTTTTTAAAATTGTAATGATAGATAGAAATCGTGGAGCGGCATTTATTTTGGAACAAGATTCTCCGGTGCATGTGCACCATTGTGATTTGGCAGCGGAGATTGCGGAGATTGAAAGTTTAACAGGCCTAGAATTTTTTCCTAACAGTTCAGGAGCAATCATTCAGCCCCTGGATGCAGAATTAGGCTGCCGTTAACAGAGAAGACGAAATAAGCCTAGAGAATTTCGGCGAGAAAATAATCGTCCATGATTAATTCTCCAATCATTCGATTTAGTCCCGCTCTAACTGCGGCGCCCATACCTTCATTCGTGGGTACGACACCACGACCGAAAAGCGTTGTTTGCCAAATGGTGCGGCCATTACCTTGCAGCTGAATGTTGATCCGCATGGTCAATTGAATGGACTCTACTCCAGCGCGATTAACAAGAGTGGCCTCGGAATTTAGAATCTTACTAGCAAGTCGCATTTCTCCTTCATTGTCGACTATTTTTGCGTTGCCTTTGGTAAACCCTTGCTCAAGTGCATCTTGCACAATGGATGTGAGATTGGATTCAGCTTGATAACCACCATTAGCCACGCCGTTACCCAGATCAGCTGAGGTGATTAGCCGTGGATTATCACTACTGCGGTCGTCAGTTGTGTGCGGAATCTCGAGAGTGAAACGCATGGAGCTCAAATCGACGCCATGATTGCCCTCATAGGTATAGGCAACGGTTACATCCTCAATCGCGAGGCTTGATAAGGGCAGAAAGCTTAGGCAGAGGAATAATAGAGTTTTCATTTTCATGGCGGTATTTATCTCGTTGATGCAATTCTAGTACTAGTTAATTTGCTGGATGGAACTTGTAGACCTATGAGTTTTTTATTAGGAAAGCAAGCAGGGATTGAGAATAATAGACCTGAGGGCGGTGATCAAGCGAGTTTGTATGGTGCACTGATCATCAGAACTGGGAGATGCTTATAAGTTTGGCCACAAAAAATGCCAGCAAGTGTTGGCGTTTTTACTGTCTGGCAATAAATTCTGAATATCTAATAGACAGCCGCAATAGGCGAACCTTAATGTAATTCAGAGGCTGGCCAAGGTGCTCCTGTTCTCGAAGTTCCAAGCGGTTTTAAACCTTGGTTGAGGAATTTTTGTACACGTTTACCTTCATAGGTTTCAGTAGTGTAAATATTCCCTAAGGAGTCGGTGACAATGCTATGGGTTCCAAAAAACAGACCCGGTTGCCTGCCCCCGTCACCGAATTCAGCCAGTACTTCAAGAGACTCTCGGTCTAGTACATGGACTTTAAAATTTGCTCCATCCGCGACGTAGATAAATTCCTGATCATCATCCTTAGAGAAAGCAATGTCCCATGTTGAACCTGCAAGTGTCTGAGGAGCTACCTGACCTTCTTTGACAAAAGTGCCATCAGGACGGAAAACCTGAATGCGGTCGGCACCTCGGTCACAGACATAGATGAGATCGTCGTTCGATGGTTCCGCACAGTGAACGGGACCAACAAATTGCTGTGGCAGCGGTTCGCCCGGCACGTAAGTGACTCGTTCATCAACTGGAGGATTGCCGTAGGCGCCCCAGTAGCGTTTGAACGCTCCGGTAGCTACATCTACAACCGCTACACGTTTATTCCCATAGCCATCGGCAAGATATGCTTCACCGGCTTTTGCATCTATAGCTATTTCAGCCACCCTGCCGAAGGATGTAGTGCTATTGCTATTAATAGGTTCTCCTGGATAGCCAATCTCTCGAACGAATTGACCTTCTCGAGTAAATACCAAAACGTGAGAGTCGCTACTGCCATTGCCGCCTATCCAGACATCGCCATTTGGCGCTACATCGATGCCATGGTTCGACTCAGGCCAGGTATAGCCTTCACCCGGACCTCCCCAGGAATTGATCAAATTCCCATCGCGATCAAATTCGAGAATCGGGGGTGCTGCAGAGCAACATTCCGCCCTGCCAAGATCCAGGCCGAGTTCTTGGCTCATAAACATAGCGTCCTGATCTCGATGAACAACATATAAGTGGTCGCGTTCATCAACTGCAATACCTATGGTTCGACCCAGCAGCCATTTATTGGGCAGGGGTTGGGGCCAATAAGGATCAACAATAAATTGCGGCACCATTCGATCATTGTTTACCGCGCTGGCAGATTGTTCTAGATTTTGCTGGCCGAAATTCAGGGCTGTGAATAAGGCGATCGTGAAAAGTGAAACTAGAGTGGCTTTTGCTAATTTGCTCATAGCGGTTTCCCATTATTAAGGAGTTTGAAACTACTAATTGAACGCACAATACCATCAATGTTGGATTAGAGGAATATGCACTTCCGAGGCTTGTTAGAGCGGAATGGTCCTAGTGGTGCTTTACGGGGAGGAATTAAAAAAGCCGCGTTGAAGTTATTCAACGCGGCTTTTTGAAAACTAGGACTGATTACAATTCGTCAGCAGGCCATGTAGGCGCGCGATCACGAACAGTAACAGGTCGAATACCTTGGTATAGGAATTTTTGTACACGGCTGCCTTCATAAGTCTCAGTTGTGTAAACGTTATTCTGAGAGTCAGTAGCAATACTGTGAGGAGCGTAGAACAGACCAGGCTGTCGCCCGCCGTCACCGAATGTGTACAGCACTTCCATTGATTCACGATCGATTACAGAGATCTTAAAGTTCTGTCCATCGGCAAGATAGATGAACTCTTGCTCTGGGTCTCTGGAGAACGCGATATCCCAAGTTGAACCTTGATTCAATGTGGCCGGGTTATAAACCACTTCTCTTACATAAGTGCCGTCTTTACGGAACACCTGAACTCGGTCAGCACCACGGTCACATACATAAACTAGGCCGTCGTTTGAAGGCTCAGCACAGTGAACAGGTCCACGGAATTGCTGTGGGCCAGGCTCACCAGGGGTGTAAGTAACGTCAGCAGTATCGTCAGGAGTATTACCATATGCACCCCAGTAGCGTTTGAACGCACCAGTGGCAACATCGACAACTGCAACACGGCGGTTTTGATAACCATCAGCGAAGTAGGCTTCATTAGCTTCTACATCAATTGAGATCTCAGCAACTCGAGCAAAGTGAGTTTGACTGTTTGAATCCCGGCCTTCACCTTGAGTACCGATAGTGCGGATATATTCACCATCTCTTGAGAAAACTAGAACGTGTGAATCGCCACCACCGTTACCACCGATCCAAACGTCGCCGTTTGGTGCAATTTCAATACCATGGTTTGACGCAGGCCAAATGTATGGTGCTCCTTCTACAGGGCCACCCCAAGCATTAATAATATTGCCATCAATATCGAATTCTATAATTGGTGGTGCAGGAGTACAGCATTCAGCAACACCACCGAACAGACCGATTTCTGTGTTGCCACCGAATTGTGATTCGTCATTACGATGTACGATGAAGATGTGATCTCTTTCGTCAACGTCAACACCAATTGTGTTACCCATCGCCCAATGGTTTGGAAGGGGTTTTGGCCACAAAGGGTCAACGAGAAAGTGAGGAGCCATCACGTCATTGTTAGCAGCGACAGCTGGCTCTTGTAACTTTGATTGCCCAACACTTAGTGCAACCAATGCGACTACCAGAGTTGTTCCTATCAATAGTTTGATTTTTGTCATTCTTATTCTCCTGTAATGCCCCTGCGGGCCGTATAACTTCTAGAGCAAGGATGAGTATACTGCCTAATTCCGAGACAGTATACTCAGTTGCAATTTTTTCAGGAACGGACTTGTGAGGATTTGTAACAGGTACTTTGCGGACTACTAACTAGCCTGTTTTTGTTGCTACAATGCATGCGTTCTCGATACTCTAAGTATCTGATTTATTAAGAAAAATATAGGAAAATATGAAGTATCTGAATTCACTAATTCGCTCTGGATTGTTACTTGTTGTGGTCAATAGCAGTCTTGTGATGGGCTTTTTGTTGTTACCTTCAACGGCAGTTGCTCACGACATTCCATCTCGTGTCACTGTATACGCATTTGTCAAACCCGAAGGCAATCAACTTACTGCACTGTTAAGAGTACCGATGGAAGCTTTTGGGGAAATCAGTTTTCCCTTGCGTGGCCCAGGTTATTTGCAATTTTCAGAGGCAGAGTTTGCCTTGAATGATGCTGCTCGTGTTTACATAACTGAATCCATCCATTTCTATGAAAATGATGTCGAGCTCACTGATAAAGAACTTTTAGCAACTAGAGTTTCCTTACCATCGAATCGTTCTTTCACCAGTTACGACGAGGCTCTGGAAAATGTATTGAGTCCAGCCTTAGATGATGATGTAAATCTGTTTTGGCGACAGGGTGTTCTTGATGTATTGATCACTTATTCTATTCAGTCAGATGCCTCAGATTTCTCCATGAATCCTCAAATTGGCACGTTGTCTAATGAAACTACCACGGTCTTGCGTTTTCTGGTTCCTGGAGGAGCAGAGCGGGTTTTCAACTATTCGGGCAATCCAGGCGTGGTTAATTTAGACCCGCGTTGGCATCAAGCCACTATCCGTTTTATCGGTATGGGCTTTATGCACATCTTGGAGGGCATTGACCATTTGCTGTTCCTATTTTGTTTAGTTATACCACTTCGCAGTATTCGCGCTCTCGTTCCGGTGGTGACTTCATTTACTGTGGCCCATTCCATTACGCTAATAAGCTCCGCTTTTGGCATGGCCCCTAGTTCATTATGGTTCCCACCACTAATAGAAACTCTCATCGCTCTTTCTATTGTCTATATGGCATTCGAAAATATAGTGGGCGCTAGGTTGGAGCATAGATGGGTTATTACATTTGGATTTGGTTTGGTTCATGGTTTTGGCTTCTCGTTTTTATTCAGTGAGACTTTGCAATTCGCCGGTGGTCATTTGTTTTCATCGTTGCTGGCATTCAATGTCGGTGTCGAAATTGGTCAGCTGTTGGTGCTTTTGTTAGTTATTCCATTACTCAATATTTTGTTCAAATATTTCGTTCGCGTTCGCATCGGCACGATTCTACTTTCTGCGCTAGTCGCCCATAGTGCTTGGCACTGGATGCTCGAAAGAGGAGAGCAGGTAACTCTGTATCAATTCCAATTACCTGCGTTTGATTCACTGTTCTTTGCCGGGCTTATGCGCTGGGGCATGATGTTTATAGTAATGGGCATGGCACTCTGGGGAATGTATGAATTGTTCCGCCGCTACTCGTTAATAGAAAGCTTCTCCAGCTATGGAATCAGGCGCGAGATTAAGGAAGATGTTTAGGCTTGTGCGGAGAATTGCGACTAGAGTTTTTTCAGGATTTAATGTCCTCGACTCGTTGCGCATATCGGTGTCGCGAAGCGCCAATGCTGTGATGCTCAAAACTCATAAGATCATGCATTTAAAGGAATAAACATTCATATGGGCAGCAAAATCGGTTCCAATGTGGACATAGTTTTTACTATTACGGAAAGCTTAGGCCCATGACTTAGGGTAAGCTTTCTGCCAATTGATAGTACGTTGTCAGGACTCTACTTCGTTGATGGAGAACCCCAAAATCAGTATTTGGCGTATTTTCTCAGCCAAGATCGTATCAATATTTCTATTTCCTCTCGAGTGTCAGGATATAGGCATTAGTGGGACTTTCTTAAGACTGCCAGCAAATATTCATTTTGATTTCAGAAAGTTACAAAAATACTCGTAAATAAGTAACTATTGCTTAGTGGTTCGTTTAAGATTACTTCATTAACCTTCTGGTTCTAGGGATATATGCAATGAAAAAATTAAATCTGTTGTTAACAGTTTCTATCTCTAGTCTACTTTCAATGTCTGTCTCCGCTCTTCCCGATAGAATTGGTGACTTCGGGCTTATCGACAGTGATGGTGAATTTCACCAATTGAGCCGCTACCGAAATATGGAAGCTTTAGTTTTAATGTCATTCGATGCCAGTTGTGCGTCCCTTGATTCTACTCTTGTTCAGTTCGAAGCAATGCAGTCTGATTGGGCCGAGGCAAAAATTGCCTTTGCTCTAATTAATTCCGCTGGATCTGACCTCATGTCCATTCGTAACGCGAAAGCTGAACGAGGACTTGAGTTACCTTTAATGGTTGATACAGGTCAGTTGGTTTCTGAGACCTTGAGTCTTACTAAAGCAGGCGAAGTAGTAATTCTGGATCCTGAGAGATTAACCCTACTTTATCGAGGTTCTTTGGGTGCTTCAGTTGCATCCACATTATCCAGTGAAATTGCCGGCACACTAGATACCACTTTGATAGAGGCTGTCGGTGGCTGCGATCTGGTTTATCCGGCAAAAGAGCAACATTCGAATGTAGTTCCTGATTATGCGTCTGAAGTTGCTCCTATTATCGGCGAGCAGTGTGCAACTTGTCACCGCGAAGGCGGTATTGCACCTTTCGCCATGGACAGCCATCTTATGCTGCAGGGCTGGTCACCAATGATTCGAGAAGTGTTGCTTACCAAGCGTATGCCACCCACTCAAGTAGATCCGGCGATCGGGCACTTTAATAATGCTCGCTATATGTCAGATGCTGATATGCAAACTCTGGTGCATTGGATAGATGCAGGCGCACCACGCGGGGCCGCTGCTATTGATCCACTAACAGAGATTGAGATGCCGAATTGGAAAGAATGGGCACTAGGAGAGCCGGATTACATTGTGAAGGCGCCGAAGATGGAAATCCCTGCCACTGGTGTTATGGACTACATCGATATTGATGTTGAGTTACCTTTTACTGAAGATAAGTGGGTTAAAGCCGTGCAGTTCATTCCAGGTGATGAGACTGTGTTACACCATTTGCTTACCTATGTAACAGCACCGAAGGAAAACTTTGATGGTGGCGAAGCCAATACTGCTTCTATCGCCCGTCGGTTCCTCGAAGGTTATGCGCCAGGTAAGGTTGAGGCGATGACTTTTCGTGAAGATACAGGTGTGTTGATTCCTGAAGGGCATAAACTTTCAATGCAGTTCCATTTTACAACCAATGGTAAAGCAACTACTGACGAAACAATTCTTGGGTTGTATATGTACGATGAGCCGCCGAAGCATGAAAACTTCACTCGTTCAGTAGCTTCACAATTTAAGATTCCTGCATTCGACCAAAACCATGAGTCTGCAGCGCAGTATGTGTTTCAGGAAGATGTAATGGTCACTGGTCTGCGCCCCCATATGCATTTTCGCGGCAAGGACATGAAGTTCTCAATGGAAAATGTCGATGGGTCGATGACTGATTTGTTGTCAGTACCGAACTACAGCTATGCTTGGCAGCCAACTTATGAGCTCGCTGACCCGGTCATGGTGTCAGCAGGAACCAAGGTTCATGTAACCGGGACTTTTGATAATTCTGAGTATAATCCTGCGAACCCTGACCCAAGCCAGGAATTGACGTTTGGTTTACAGAGTTGGGATGAAATGTTTATTGGCTACTGGACCTACCATGCGGTAGAGCCAGTGAATTAACACTAAGTTGGGCTAGAGCCAGAACCCGTTTACAGAGATGTTGACGGGTTTTTTGTTTGGGTTGATCCAGACACCTTTCTTAAGATGTGCTGAATCTTCTCGTTGATCATTGGTCTCGCGTACTTTGTTTGTCCTCTGGGGATAATTTCTCAAGTTCCGAAAGTCTTGTTTTACGATAAGGAATAAGTCCATCAATGTAGCGTATATCGTTGTCTCCACAGCATTTAACTTGCTATGATGCCACGCTTAGAATTCATAATAATAATTCGGGAGAGCACCATATGTCCTCGATCTTCATCGTCATTTTCGGGTTGATTGGTTTTTCATTTGGATGGTTTGTCTATTCAAAGTTTATCGCTGAAAAAATCTATCAGCTCGATCCGAACTATGAAACGCCAGCCCACCGTTTTGAGGATGGTGTTGACTACGTTCCGACCAATAAATTTGTCCTTTGGGGATCTCATTTTACTGCTGTTGCTGGAGCGGCTCCTATCGTTGGCCCGGCTATAGCGGTCTACTGGGGGTGGGCTCCAGCTCTTCTTTGGGTAACTTTCGGATCGATTTTTTTCGCAGGGGTACATGATTTTGGCGCTTTATGGGCCAGCAATAGACATGATGCTAAGTCAATAGGGGCTCTCTCTGAAACCATCATCGGCACGCGGGTCCGTTCCGTTATGATGATAATAATTTTTCTTCTTCTGGTTTTAGTTAATGCGATGTTTGCGACTATTATCGGCGATGAGATGGTTATCTATCCCGAATCAGTTTTCCCTGCTTGGGCGGCCATTCCAGTTGCAATAGCAGTGGGTGTTCTTATTCGCAAAAAATTTAATTTATTACTGATATCAATTATAGGCGTAGGTATTCTTTATTTTACGATTTATATCGGAAGTATCATGCCGTTGGCTCTTCCTGGGGATATATTTGGGCTTGGGGAGAGAGGTAACTGGATTATTTTGTTGTATGTTTATGCCGGTATTGCGTCAATGCTACCGGTTTGGTTACTGCTTCAACCGCGCGACTATATAAATGGTGCGCAGTTAGTAGTCGGCTTAATCGTTCTCTATTCAGCAGTTTTATTTACCATGCCTGATGTAGCTGCTCCGATGTTCAATGATGTGGCTGAGGGGACACCGCCCATCTGGCCGATTCTTTTTGTTACGATAGCCTGCGGTGCTTTGTCTGGATTCCATGGAATTGTTTCTTCCGGCACGAGCGCAAAACAGCTGAATAATGAAAAAGATGCGCGGTTTGTTGGTTATCTTGGTGCATTAGGTGAAGGTTCATTAGCTTTGATAACTATTGTGGCAGTAACTGGCTCCTTGTATGCGGCAACTGCGGCAGGGGGCTGGGATGAACTTTATCCGAATTTCACTGGAGGCCCATCTGCTGGTGGGTTTATCTCAGGGGGCGCATTATTGATTTCTAATGGTTGGGGAATATCTCTGGCTTTTGCTCAAACAATGCTTGCTGTGATGGTGGTCTTGTTCGCCGGTACAACTATGGATGCTGGCCTTAGATTGACTCGATATATTATCCAAGAATGGGGAAACATATATGGGATTAATCCTTTAAAGAACAATTATATATCGACTATGGTGGCTGTAGGAGCATGCTTATTATTGGCGTTTGGAGTATCAAATGGGAATTACCCTGGAGACGGTGGAACGCTTATATGGCCAGTATTTGGCGCTACCAATCAGATACTCGCAGGGATGACATTAATAATTCTCTCTGTGTATTTGCTTAAGCTTGGGCGACCGGCTAGGTATCTTATAGCGCCAATGATATTTATCCTATTGATGGCTATCTGGGCTAGCGTTTGGTACATAATGGACTATATCAGCAAAGGCCAGTGGATCCTTGTTCTGATTCAAGTTGCGGTTATGGTGTCTGCGTTATTTATTATTTTAGAAAGTTGGGGTGTGGTCTCTAAATTAAAAGCTGAAGATAAGGCTGTTGTATCAAGCGACTAGAGTATTGGTCTGAGTCTAGAATAATTTACCGGAAGGTAAAGTAATTTAACGAGATCAAATAACAGAGTTTTAAGGAAGGGGCGGTTTGCTGTGCATTGCACTGGATTCTTGCTCCTTTTTTATTTGTTGTCGTTTTAGTTTAGATATGAAGGATTATTTCTTGTTTTCCTGAAGATAATTTATGAACATTAATTCTATTAGAGGGATGTTAACGGATGAAGCGCTAAAGTGTTTTATGGAGATCGTTTACGTTGACGAAATCGATTCTACAAATGCCGAGGCCGCTAGAAGAATTGATGCGGGGAAGCGTGAGAATTGGGTATTGGTTACGACAGCTCAATCTGCTGGCAGAGGCAGGCGTGGTAGGGTTTGGCTGAGCCCTCAAGATGCCGGCATCTATATGTCATTGGTATATAGATTTAGTGTATCTGCAGAAAATTTGCAAAGCTTGAGTCTACTTACCGCAATTAGTTTGCATGAATCTCTTTCTCAGCTTGGAGTTGAAGATCTGCAACTTAAATGGCCCAACGATTTACTTCATGGAAAGAAAAAGCTCGCTGGGATCTTATTAGATTTAAGGACTTGTCAGACAGAGACTTATATGGTGTTTGGTATTGGGATCAACACAGATTTGCCAAGCAGTGTTATCGGTCAGATTGATCAGCCAGTTACTGATATCAATACCATTTGCGCTAGCCCGATTGAGCGAACGGCAATCGTTGCCAGTTTAATTAATCGACTTTCAGAGAATTTAAACATCTTTTTTAAGCATGGCTTTGCTCCGTTTAAGGACAGCTGGAATAAGTTGGATTGTTATTTAGGAGCTGACATAGTGATCCAAAATGGTGAAACTCAAGTCTCAGGTAAGTCCGCTGGAGTGGATGAACAGGGTGGGCTGCTTCTGCAATCGTCTTCAGGATCGCGGACTATTAATGGTGGGGAATTACTTCCTTCTTTACGTGAATTGAATGAGGCGAGTAACTTATGATTCTAGAATTAGATGCTGGTAACACGCGGATTAAGTGGCGAGTGCTAGAAGCTGATTCAACCGTTGCTTCTGAACAGGGTTACGTTGGAACTGAAGCTGAGTTAGCAGACCTAGAGTTCGCGGCCGCTTCATTATCTGCAATTCGGATGAGCAGTGTACGCAGTGAGGAAGCAAATCAGCTCGTTTCTAAGTGGGCGGTGCGAACATTTAACTTGTCACTGCAATTAGCGAAGGTAAGTAGATCTTGTGCTGGGGTTACCAACCAGTATAAAGATGTAAGTCGTCTTGGAATTGATCGTTGGCTGGCGATGGTGGCTGCTCATAATCGTTGTGGCGGACCGTGCGTTATCGTTGATAGCGGCACGGCTCTGACTGTGGATGTAGTGAATAGTGATGGAGTTCATGACGGTGGTTATATTATTCCTGGCATTGAGCTCATGGCTCGCACTCTGGAAACGAACACCAGTATTAAGCTGGACCCAAATCGAGCTAGCCCGATTCCCGAATTGGGACATTCAACTGATGCGGCTGTAAGGGGTGGCAGTTTGGCGAGCTTGTTGGCTTTAATTGAAAAAGTGGTTTCCACCGTCATCAAGGAATCACCGAAATCTAAACTGTATTTGAGTGGTGGGGATGCTGAGTTAATCCAACAACATATAGTAAATATTGATGCTGAAATTGTAGCTACACTTGTTTTAGATGGTTTGGCGTTTGCCTGTCCAGCCGGCGTCACTTAGTTGAATTTAGGGTGCTCCTAGTTAATGCGTAACATCGTGATTATTCTCATAATCGCCAATCTTGGCTATTTCGGTTGGAATCGATTTGCTTCAGAAGAGGCTCGAGCTCTATCTAATAGAGAATCCCGTGATTTATTAATTCGTGGTTTACTAAACAACGGTTTAACCCTGCTAGGTGAATATGAGGAGCAAGCGGCTTTGCTTCGACAAGAAAATCTTCAATCTGGGCTAATTTGTTTCACTTATGGCAGTTTTATCAGTCTCGATGACGCCGTTGGTTTGGTAGAAAAAGCTCAGAATCTGGGTTTGGAAGCGGAGCTTAGGCTTACTGGAGACCCACAAGGCTCACTTTATAGGGTGTTTCTTCCCCCTGCTGACTCTCGCTTGGCTGCTATAGAAATGCTGGATCAGCTCAGTGAGCAGATGTCTCAGGCCGTAATTGAGGCGGAAATTTACATGATTACCAGAGGACTATTGGAAAATGCCATTGCCTTGGGAGTATTTGAGCGTATTGAAGAGGCTACTGCAGTGCAGGCGCAGATTGGTGGGCTTGGATACAGTGTAGAAATAGAGGATATACCCCAGTCTACCGGTCCAGTTGAGGTTTTAGTCCGGCCGATTCAATCCAGAACCGCCGAATCGGCTCCATGGCTAGAATTGACGGTAGATAGACCCCATTTAAGTCGTACAGAAAATCTCTGTGAAACGATTGCACAAGGACCGCAATTCCCATAAAATGCCGCTCCTGAGTGAGAGTGCCAGGGTTTTTGACCCTTGGATTATCTCGTGGGAGGGGTTCCCGAGTGGCCAAAGGGATCAGACTGTAAATCTGACGCGCAAGCTTCGGTGGTTCAAATCCACCCCCCTCCACCATACTTATGATGATTTGGGGTGAAGATTTCAGGCGGGTATAGTTCAGCGGTAGAACCCCAGCCTTCCAAGCTGGATACGCGGGTTCGATCCCCGCTACCCGCTCCAATTTGTTTTATTCAGATTGGGTGATAGTGATCGTAAGTCAGGCTACCTGAGTAGCTTGGAAGGGCTGAAATTACTGGTGTTTCGCTCGCATAGCTCAGGCGGTAGAGCACTTCATTGGTAATGAAGAGGTCCCCGGTTCAACTCCGGGTGTGAGCACCACGAACCGAGTGAATGAGAAGCACTTTAATTAGATTATGTTGCTTCTATATATAGTACATAAATTTGTATTTGTATAATTAGTGAAGAAACAGAATAAAATTCAAAATTAACCAGAGCAAGGTAAGAAGATAGGGGCAGTCGAAAATGGCGAAGGAAAAATTCGAAAGAACTAAGTTACACGTAAACGTAGGAACAATTGGTCACGTTGACCATGGCAAGACGACATTAACGGCAGC
>LWDU01032024.1_pt1 | contig 90240 bp, 65 predicted proteins | sample 727161 | NCBI WGS metagenome assembly LWDU01 (sample SAMN04566230, study PRJNA314399) | hydrothermal vent metagenome | isolation source: deep sea hydrothermal plume seawater | place: Mexico: Gulf of California, Guaymas Basin | collected 2004-07-11 | reverse complement strand
CGATGATGTGTCCGACTCGTTGTTCATAGATGACTTCACGCATTCGTCTGCCCGCTGGTCTTGACCAAAGGTGAGTTGCCGCACTGACCCCATCATCAATGAAGATATCTTCATCAGCCAAGCCTAAATCTCGGAAAATTGCGTAGGCTTCACATTTATCAATTTGGGCAGGAACGCTAACCCCTTCTTCGGCTTGCTTTTTCGACGAGACTCGCACATATGCTACTGCTCGGGATTTTCTATTGCTATCTGTTGTATGTTTTTTTGTTAACATACATTTCATTTGTTTTTTCAACTATTTATTAACACGCTTTTGATGCAACCATTAGTCAACACGAACCACTGCCCCATATATCGCTCAAAGGGTTATCCGAACGATGCACTACTCTAATGCTTAACGAAGCAAGGGGTGGTTGATTCACTAAACTTCAGTTATTAGTGGGTGAACAGAGTTGTCAATGGTTCTATGCTGAAACCCTCTGAAACATTTGCACTATTATCAATGTGATTTTACAGGCTTCAATGGGCATTACAAGTTAATCAGTGGGCCTACTTATGGAGTACGCATTGCTCAGAGTTGTTCCCACTCAGCATCAAAACTGGCTCTTGTGAACATGTTTCCACTACCACTCGGCCACTCAATCTGCTCACTACCACCGGACTGCAAAGCCCCCATGATATGACTAGGTGGAGCCTCGACTGGCACATCTTGAATCGCAGGCTCATCCAATCCTAAATCACCAAGGATATCACCCATGACAATAGGCTCAGGAGCCTCGACCACCGGTTCTGGAGCGATCATAGTTGGAATATCGGAGAATGAAGGCCCTTGTGCATTATCCAACAACGTCTCAGTTTGCCTTGAAATAATGTCTTCTTCCATCGCATGCCATTTATCGCCAGCATTACTCTTCTTGACTTGAGCAAATGCCATTATTATTAGCACCAAAACAAGAATTCCAATCCCTGCTGTCAATGGCACAATAACTTCCTTATCGAGTCCTGAAAGATATTCTGTACCAAGAATACCGCCTTCATCCTTTGGATTTTCATCCTCAGGTTCTTCCGGCTTTTCTTGATTAAGGTCAAATGGATCCCATGTAGTTTCACAGATATCTCTTGCGTCATCAAATTCATTTCTATCGATTATTCCATCATCATTCTTATCCAATTCCTCAAAAGTGAAATCATTCTTCCACTCAAACTCGTTAAATGAATCTTCATCCATATCATCCTTCCAATCTTCTGCTAAGGTTAATTCCGTTTTGCAAGAACAGGCGAACAGTAGTACTTCATTGAATGATAGGCTTTCGTCTCCATCTGTGTCAATATCGGCAAATTCAATTTCTCCATCATCAGTTTCGCTGGTATCATCTGGCCTTCCTTGGTCATCTGGTCTTTGACGTCCATTCACAATCATGTCTTCGTCTTCCCAATCCCAATCCTCCCCCACAGGCTCAGACTCTCCACCTTGCATGCTGAATTCCTCTTCGCTTAGTTGCCCATCGCCATCAGAATCAAAGAATTTCATGACAAACTCTGCTGTTGCTTTGCAGTCGGTTTGGGCTTCAGGTGGGATTACAGGGATGTCAGGGTTGTCCCAAGAATACCATTCTGCTCTAATAGTACTTCCATCGAAATCAGCGGCTGCTACTACCTTGACATCATAGCGGCCTGCTGGTGATTCTTCTATCCACAATGATTCCCATGGTCCACGTCCTGTTGAATCCCAGGAATCATCTGCATTGCTAACAAATAAGTTTGGATTTCCATTACCAAAGTTTAGTGATACTGAGAGTGAGTCAGCATCTTCTTCCAAATTAAAGTAGAATAGAAGTTCATCTCCTTCTGATGCCCTCAAATGATTGACGGCTTCATTGTTGAATAATTGGATTGGTTTGATTTCTGGTTTATAGTCGCTGCTTTCGGTGAATGAGGCTGTAATTGTCAAGTCGTCGAATAATGCATAGCCAGTTACTAGGATGAAGTATTGTCCACTTGGTGGCATGTTGTTGGCTACGAATTCTGAGTTTCCGAAGTTTGATGAGCCAAGTTGATGGTCATCTCTGCTTGGAACCTCTCCAAGGCTAACGTATAGGTCAGCATCGCCGTTTCCTCCTTCGAGTTGAACCTCTAATCGTTCAGTTCCTTGTGTTACGTTGATGTGGAAGTAGCGGTCTGATTCTTCATTCCCACTGACTGGGAAATATGGTACACCTGGTTGTAATTCGATTGAATGGATTGGGTCTGCATTGGCTGGTGGATAAGAGAAGCGGGCTACGATATTCAAATCGCGGGTATTCTCAAATGCTTCAACGCCGATATACCATATGCCTTCTATTGGGTTGAGGATAGTGACTTTCTCATCATTATCTCCTCCTACTGAAGAACCATATCTTTCATCTCCTGAAATTAGCGACTTATCATCGTCCCCTGCTTGTCCTGGGCCGCCGCCGGATTGCCTGCCATTTGCTGAACCTTCTTCCACCATATCATCAATCCAGAAATTACCTCCTCCGCCATTCCATTCGACTGGGTCAGCGTCATAGGCAACATAGAGATCTCCATCTCCATGGCCGCCGTAAGTGACAATTTCGATTTTGTCGATAGGTTCAGTAACATTGACGTAATAATATGCTACATCATTAGAATCTATATCTTGGTCGGGTACTGCAATTCCATTGTGGAGTTCTGTCATTTGCTCAAGTGCTGGGGGTTCTGGAACCTGATTCATCCATAAACTTAGACTGTATTGTTGGAATTGGTTCTCGCCTTCTACTGAGACCCACCATACTCCGGCATCAGGCCATGCGAAGTTGCCGTAGCCCCAGCCGATATCCCAATCTCCGCCACCTCGGATATTGTCCTTTGAGGAGTAGTCATTGACCTCTTCTGTAGGGATTGCGCCTTGACGGATGAACATACTGGCTTTACCGTCCCAGCCCCAGAATTCAATGTTCATGAATTGTACACGCTCTGGAACATCAATCCAAAATAGGTGTCGAGTGTTTTCTTTTCCGGATAGGGAAAAGGAGTCATTATGCTCTAATTGTTTTGCATTTACAAGTGGCTTTCCATCGAGGTCAACCCAAATTGTCTTTTGAAGTTCTAATTTTGAATCATTTACATCGTCAAATGAAAATCCACCGCTTCCCTCATCGAAATTCAATTCAATTTCAAGACCGCTATCGTTGAGCAAGATTCCGTTTGAGGCATTCTTCATTTCATCCGCAGTTAATACACGATTCCATACTCGCACATCATCGAGGACTCCAGCGTAATTATTACAATCGCATCCTGCTCCTTGGCGAGCGATGTAGAATTCATCGCAATCCTCTCCGCTTTGGTAGCACTGGTTGCTACCAAAGTCTCCTGCTGGAATCTGGGAATCATTAGCATCTATTGCCCCTGCATACTCGCCGTCGACCCAAAATGCTCCACCGACTCCTTCCTCGATTGTTATTGCTAAGTGTGCCCATTCATCGGTGAGAAATTCAACACCTTCGAGTGAGGGGTGATTGCGGATTGCATAATCATTAGCATAATGTAGGATTCCGTCTTTGAGTTGCATTCCCCATCCATAGTCTCCCTTCATCATTATGAAACGGCTACCGTCCAATTCGAAGGGCATAACTCTTGCTTCCAAGGTTAATTGGTTTGAGATGCTGATATTGTCAACATCTTCCATTATTGCCTGAGGTGCTGGTTGTTGTTCCTTCTTTGCAGGGAATAAGATTGCGTTATCGGCGCCTTCGCCGATTTCAACTAGGCCATGTGCAACTTTATCTTCTGTTTGGTCAATCCATTGGCCGATTTGGATTTCCCCCGATGCATCGCCTGAAATCATCATGTAATCTTCGCCCTCTTCCATAGAAGGCTCATCTTTTGCCCAGTTTCGATACCACGCTGGTTGAGGCAAATCCCATTGCCAATATCCTTCTTTGTCGGCATCTGTCAGTCCACTCCAAATATCTCGGGGTGTTCCATTCCAAGAAGAAAAGGTGGACACTATCCATTGGTTTTCAGTTGGCCCGTTGATAGTGACTAATGCCCCGCCGAGAGCTTCTGCATTGGCTATTGATTCACTGTGATTTCCTTCTTCAAGGAGATAATAGGTGTGGCTATTGACTGGATTTGTATATTCAGCAAGCACATTGAGAGTAGTAGGGGGGTTGTTTTCTTCAGACACTCCGCCTTCTTCTGCCCCCACTATCATAGAAAAAGGAGCAAGTAACATCATCAAAATTAGGGTGATGGGTAAAATTCCGCCAACGCGAGGGCTGATTTGCATGCTGTTGGCTAAAAACGCTCAATAAATAATGTTCCGCATTGATGACATATGACCTATGGTCATATTATTAGCGCATTTTTTTGCCGCCAATTCTGATACTCGTCTTCAGCGGCAGTTGATGTTCCCAAGCGAATTCCTTGACGATACGCCATCCTGACTCCTCTCCAACGAAATCCGTGACGTCGATAATTTTCTCTCTTGTATTGGCCTTGAAAGCGGCAACTGGTTCAGCATTTCTAAACACCAAATAGGCCGAGCCAAAGCCGAACCTTTGGCGCAAAATATCGGAAAAGTATGGTGCTAAATAGTCAGAAGGAGGGAGAACAAAATCACGGATCGGTGCTATGTTCGCTGATTCTTCCAATAAGCCCTTTCTTCCCCAACAAACTTCATGTAAATCATGAATTAAAAATCCCTTAATGAGTGTGCCATCTTCTTCAAATTCAGCCAAGATCGACTTCACTTCTTCAGGCTTAAAGGCTGTGCCCGCTATTCGCTGTAATTGTTTCAATGTCAAGACGGGGAATGCTTTGACTAATTTGCGAAGATATTCCTTGCGTAGCACTGGCCTATCGACGTTTGGTAATGGGTCAACTGTCTTGAATCCAGAACGGTAATCTTGGACTAAATGCCCAGTGCGAAGTAGAGGTTGAATCAACTTCCTGAATGCTGCTCGCTTCATCGCCGCTCTTTCCATGAATAATTTAGGGTCGGAATTATTCCCAAAGAAATCAAGTACGTCCCATAGTTCATCATCAGGTTCCATTCCTCGGATAGTTACTAATTCACGGAAATGGTCCAAGGATGCCCATACTTGATGCCCTCTCAAGTTAATTCCCATGTGTAGTTGATTTGCAGTGGCCATACTCTTGAGATTGACCCGATATAATTCACAGCGTCCACGCAAAGCAAAGTCATCCCTTGTTTCAGTCATGTGTTTGAGAGCCATCGTCTCATTTTCAAGTCTTGAATGCTGGTGTAAATGGTGCTGGTGGAAAAGTGCTCTCTCTGCTAATTCACGCGGTTGAGGGTCGATGATACCTCCGCGGATTAGGCGCTCTCCTGCCTTCTTGAAGCCTATCCCTTCCAATACCTTCAGAGAGGTTTCATCGAGGTCTGAGACGGGTTCACCGTTGAATGCGGTCATTACAGCTACGTCGATTAATTGGTCAGACCAATTATCTAGAAGCACTTCAAATGCTGTGCAAAATTCATCTAAGTATGCATATGGCACTTGTAAATCCTTGACCTCAAGATAATCATTAACCCTATACATCAAAATTTTACCAACTGGGTCAACTCCCTTGAATACCGGTAAATACCATCCACCCTTCAACTTAGAGCGAACTTCCCAAATGAATCTCGAACAATATGGGTCGGATTGAGTAAGGATTCTCAAAGTACGGTCTTCTCGGCGCGGAGTTCTAAGGAATTCTGCTTCCTCTGGAGTACAATAGAAATCAGTGGGTTCGGGTTGTAATGCTACAACTCTAGTGATGCGGCCTTCTGCTTCGAGATTGCGCAGCGCCATCGCCAAGATTTCTGCTGCTCTTGAGACATAGAAGCGTAAGGTGTGCAGTTTTACTGGACCCATTCGCCTAATCAATTCAAGTAGGGACTCTTCAAATTCCATTGGCTTTTCTACTACTCTGCGGAAATAAGTAACTCTGCGGCGGCGTCCTTCTTGGTCTTCGAATTGCTTGACCACGACCAATTGCCTCTCCAGATTTGAAAGGCTGTTTTTGAGGTCTCTTTTGAGGGCCTTATATTCATCGCCTTTTGGATAATCACGTAGTATTTCTTGCCGAGTAATAAGGTCCCCAGGTTGTATTTTATTGAGTAATTCCATGTCTAATTCATTAAGCCATGGTTCTGGCCTTAATCCAAGCAGCATTGGCAGATTTGCCAGCGTAGTATAGCCGATTCTGTTGTGTAGCAGCCTGCCCATTATGACGTCGGAATCTAACTGAAGGTCCTTCCAATCTGCAAATCTGAAATCTTTGACACGATAGAGTAATTCCTGTTGCTTCTGGAATAATATATGGTCATCGAATGAGGCGAAGATGTCATCGTGAACCTTGAATGATTTCTTCAGAACTAAGTTTTGTAAGGTGCGATATTCTACAACATCATCCTCTCCACCGGTGATTCGGTGTTCGTCGACCTTGAGGATGTATTCTGCCTCGGTGGTTTGTCTGAAAAAGCCCACAGAAATAACATTTCTAATCTCCAATTCATGGAGGATCGTCTCGATTTGTTTTTCAGGGAAAGGTAGTCTTCCAGTCATCATATCTGATTCCAGTGGCCCTTCACTACCTAACATCTCAACGACCTTGACTCGTAATGCCTCGTGCGCATCCCCGATAGATTGGTCCTTCCATTTTGTAGGAGTTGTACCATCAAATTCTGTTGCTACCTTGAAAGTTAAGCCGCCGGCATATAGGTCGCGTAAGTCATCGATTTCACTGCCGCCATTAGTGGCTAATACACCTAAAGTACCATGGATTTCCGCCATATATTCGCTGAACCACTTGCCATCAACTTCGGAGTTACCTGTGCCATCAATCTTTGTTATTAGGCCAGTTTGGCATAATTCCTCTACCCAGCCTTTGATATCCTCATTGTCGATATCCTTTAATTTCTCCTTGTAGAATGGGTTACTCATACTGCGTGAAAGTCCTCCCCCGTGTTCCATCAAATGGAGCAAACTCTTGGGGTCAGTTGGAATTGGAACTTTATCGAGATAGTATCCATCTAATTCTTCCTTGGTTAATTCTGTAGCCAAAGAACGTCGCCCCAGAAGCCTCATCAGAATCTTCGGGTCCATATCATTTATCAGATAAGCACGGGTTCGCATACTCATTAAATCTTCAAATGAAGACATGAATAGACTCATTCCAATCTTCGAAGGAATAGATACCTTGGTATGGACTAGGCGAACATTTTCGTCCTTGGAACGCTGCAGGAATTCTTCCAATCCTTTAATATCGATATCTTGCCAAAAGATTTCGTTTTTCGCTTCTCTAATCAAAAGGCTATCTTCCATGGTTCGATGCTTGACTAATAATGCATCTGCTTTTTGTTGGAATTGTTGCGGACTAACTTCTTCGGCCCCGATTCTACGGGGGATAATCATCGAACGTCCAGCAACTTCCTTGAATCGCTTGGTGAATAATTGAGTTGTAATGATATAATGTTCGATAACCTCCATGTGACTTTGAGTTTGGAATAACTCGTATAGGTCCTGAGGGTCGATTTCATGGCTGGTTTTGAATAAAATCCCGTTTTCATCAAAGGATAATTCGATGACATTGATTTCTTTTGATTGAGCCAGCCCTGCAAGGAAATAACCTAATGCTTGATTGAAGCCTCGGCCACGACAAGTTGTGAAAAGATAAGTTGGCAAGCCACCAATGATTTGCTCAACCAATAATCGATTAGGGTCAGGAACTTGGAACGTATCGACAACATGTTCTCGTAAATGACGTGCAATTGCAACAGACACTATCTCTGATAGACCATATACTTCAGTAAGTATTTTCTTTGGGTCTTCACCGCGTCTTAAACAAACTACGATATTCTCGATTAACTGTAATAGATGCCCTGATAATTCAGGTGAACGAGAACGTGCCTCACCACTCCACGAAGGCACGGTTGGCCGATGTCCAGTTACCGGGTTGACATTGACCCTACTACCTTGTATCGAATTAACGCGATATGTAGAACCGCCAAGTAGTATAACGTCTGAAGGGCGGAGGTTAGCAACGAAAGAGGAGGATAGTTGGCCCAAAATGCTGCCATCTTGATTGAACACTAAGAAATTATTATCGGGGGCGATTGTACCTACATTTGTATAGTAAATCATTCTTGAATAGCCGCGCTTTCCATAGATGTTTTCTTCCCAATCTATCCACACTCGGCGCTCATCTTCTAGCATATCCAGAACTTCGATGAAGTCATCATAAGGCAAAGTTCGGTATGACCATGTTCGTTTTACAATATCATAAATTTCATCGATATCGCGGTCTTCAATGATTACTTGACCAATTGCGAATTGTGCTAAAACATCTAAACAATTCTGAGGAAAGTTCAACTTATCCATATCGCCGATTTGAATGGCCGCTTGTAGGGCTGCCATCTCAAGTAAGTCATCAACACTTTGAGGTAAAAGGCGAGCTCTTGGGATGCCACCAACTTGGTGGCCAGCACGTCCAATCCGCTGAAGTGCCGTTGCGATACTACCAGGCGAGCCGATCTGAACAACCAAGTCAACACTGCCGATATCAATTCCCATTTCCAATGAACTGGAAGTGACAACCGCCCTTAATTCGCCTTTCTTCAATTGGTTTTCTACCCCTAATCGAATCTGTTTATCCATCGAACCGTGATGTCCTGCAACTAAATCCCCCATTCCAAGGACCTTTAGGCGTTGCACTAATTCCTCGGTCATCTTTCTTGTATTTGCAAAGACTATTGTCGTATTATGAGCCTCTATTAAATCCTTGACTAATTCCACATTGTTGTCGAGAATATCTTTTACTGGTAGGTCGCTGAAGCGTTTTGAGGATAGTAAAATATCCAAATCCAATTCTCTTGCTCCACTGACTTTGGCGATGTTAATTTGTGATTCTTCACCGTCAATTTCTCCAGATGAAACTAGGTATTCTGCTACCATTTCTAATGGTTCCATCGTTGCGGAGATTCCAATTCTTTGAACAGGTGCCTTCAGTATTGTGTCTAGATGAGAGACTGTCAGGGCTAGATGGGTTCCGCGCTTTGTAGGGACAAGGCTGTGCATCTCATCGATGATTAGCCATTCACAACTATCGACGATTGGTTGAAACCGTTTGCTTGAAATTGCAATGGCCATACTTTCAGGGGTTGTTATCAGAATGTGGGGGGGTTTACGAAGCATTTTTTGGCGCTCGGATTGAGGGGTATCTCCAGTTCGAAGACCTACCCTAATTTCTTGGGTATTGTCTGGCAAATACTTGGCTTTGATTTCCTTTAATGGTTTAATCAAGTTCTTTTGAATATCATTTGCCAAGGCCTTAATTGGGGATATGTAAAGACAGTAGACTTTCTCTTCTAATTCCTTGTTCAAGGCTTTTCGTACCAATTGGTCGATGATTGTCAAGAATGCTGTCAAAGTTTTTCCCGAACCGGTTGGAGAACAAAGGAGTAGGTGAGATTTGTCTATTATGGCTGGAATTGCCAACTTCTGAGGCTCGGTAAAATCAGGAAATGTATCCTTGAACCAATTTCTAACTGGAGGGCTCAGGCACTCCAATAACTCCTCAGTGGAAGAGGGTTCATTCAGATAGCGAATCACTGTAATGCAATATCCCCCCGTGATGGTGATGGCCAGTCGGAACGATACTATATATCAACAATTGCATTAGAAAGGCTGTTTTTGGCAAAATAAGGTTACTTCTTCGGCTTTGGCCAAGAAATTGCTTGTTTGGAAAATCTCTCAACAATTTCAGTCAGGTATTGTGAACTAGGATTCATCAGTGGAGAGACTTTGGAATCAATCGGTATCGAGACTTCGAATAAGGCACCTGTTGGGCATGAGCCAATACAAGAGAGACAACCTACACAACTTTTTTCGACGACAATCACAGGACGTTTTCCTTTTTCACGGGTATTTACTGCCAGCGGCAATAATGCCTCAAATGGGCAGAACGGAATACACAAATCACAACCAGTGCAATCCTCCTCTGTGATAGCCACCATCGCCTGTCCCATTGCTTTGGCCAAGCCTGTCATTGTCATCAACTCTTGCTCATCTCAGGTCATATTCATAGGCGGGCAGTTATGCGCTCATTTCGGTATTCATGGATGATGCAGTAGGGGAGAGGCTTGAGCGCCTCAATTCCATGCTCAAAAGAAGAGGTATTATTCTCCCCGCTTTTGAGATCCATGGCGGTGCAGCCGGACTTTACGATTTTGGGCCGCTTGGAGGAAGATTACGAAATAGAGTTCAGCAAGTATGGTTGGAACATTGGCTCTCTCAAGGTGATATAACCGAATTAAGTTGCCCTACAATAACCCCGTATTCTGTGCTTGAGGCAAGTGGACACGTTGGTGAATTCAGCGATTTCATAACAACTTGTGTTGCTTGTGAAGAAGCATTCAGAGCCGATACTCTACTCGAAGAATGTCACTCCAATCCAGACTCATTATCAAAAGATGAGTTAGCACAGGAATTGGCAACACATTCCCCACCTTGTCCTAATTGCAGGGAAAGCGAATGGGGAGAGGTTAGTGCTCAAAATTTGATGTTCAATACCCGCATAGGTTCAGGTAAAAGTGGAAGGGATGGCTTCATTCGCCCTGAAACTGCACAAGGGATGTTCACCAATTTCCAATCTCTTTACCGACACTTTAGGCAACGCTTACCATTTGGAGCAGTTCAAGTTGGCAAGGGATACCGCAATGAAATCAGCCCTCGCCAAGGCATGATTAGACTGCGTGAGTTCAACATGGCCGAATTGGAATATTTTATCGACCCTGAAATTGAGGCAAAACATGATTTTACTGCTTGGAATAGTAAAGAAATGAGATTAGTTCCAGATGATGGCGAAGAAGTTTTGATGAGTATACCTGCCGCATTAGAGTCAGGAATCATTCGCCATGCTACTGTTGCATGGTATATGGCAAGGACTGCTGACTTGTTGGAAAACCTTGGCATCGACCTTGGACGATTACGCTTCCGCCAACATGTAGGGGCAGAAATGGCTCATTATGCAAGCGACTGCTGGGATGCTGAAATTCACGCTTCATATGGCTGGGTAGAATGTGTAGGAATTGCTCATCGCGGTTGCTATGACTTGTCTGCCCATGAACAATATACTGGTCAGCGATTGAAAGCATGGCGAGCATGGAGCACTCCAAAGGAAATAGATGTAGAAATAATAACCAGCAATGCCGCAGTAACAGGTCCTGCCTTCCGAACGCAAGCAGGAGCCGTCAAACAAGCCTTGGAGGCACTCAACGCAACACCAACCGAATTCCCGTTCACCCTCCAACTAGAGGATGGAAGTGAAGTCGAAATTGAAGAACAACATGTCAAAACTGAGCGCCGATGCGAAACCATCAATGGCGAATGGTTCACGCCCCACGTAGTTGAACCAGCATTTGGAATTGACAGAATAATTTGGCATATTCTCGACCATGCTTGGACTGAAACCGAGAAAAAGGGCGAGCCATATTCATTGCTGAAACTAAGTCCAAGTATCGCCCCACTAGATGTAACAGTGATGCCATTATTTGAAAAAGGCGGGATGGAAATAATAGCCGGAGAATTGCATTCCAGCCTGTGTAATACTTCAGGAATCCTCTCCTCTTATGATGCCTCGGGTAGCATCGGAAGACGCTATGCGCGAGCCGATGAAGTCGGAATCCCTTGGGCAATTACAATCGACCACCAAAGCCTTGAGGACAAAACTGCAACAGTCCGAAATAGGGACACACAACAACAAATTCGTGTGAAAATAAATGAAATCCCGAACCTTATTCATTCATCTTCAATGATTAATTTATTCTAGGCTGCAACGTCACCTTCAAGGAGCCTCGGTAACAAGCCCCCATTATGGCACCGACTCAACCTGCTGACTGGTGCGAACGTTATCGCCCAGCAAGTGAGTCTCATCTGATTGGGAATAACGGTCCAAGGAGGCGTGTCAAGACTTGGTTGAAGGCTTGGGAGAGTGGACGACCTTCTAAGCGCGGTATCCTGCTGGTTGGACCGCCAGGAATTGGCAAAACTACAATTGCCCGAGCCATCGCTAAGGACAGAGGCTGGGATGTTATCGAATTGAATGCCAGTGATGCAAGAAATGCCGCCTCCATACGCAAAGCAGCAGGTGAAGGAGCAATGCATCACTCACTCTTCAATATCGGGAAGGAAAATGCCAAAACTTTGATCCTCGTGGATGAAGTTGACCACATCCAAGGTGGACTTGGAGTCATGGGAGAAGAAAAAATCAGAAAAATGATTAGTGGTGATGATGAAAATACTGTTAGCACTTCTTCAGGAGATAAAGGTGGTAAGGCCGAGCTTATACGGGTGCTTACAGATACAAAGAATCCCATTATTTTAGCCTGTAATGATGAAATGGGCCTTTGGGGGAGGGGTTCAAATTGGTCAGAAACTAGAACAAGATTTGAAAAAGTGGTTGAAGTCATCAAGATGACGAGAGTTAGAAAACAAGAGATGAGAGATATTGCTCGCCGCGTCTTACAAGCAGAAGGCCTAACTATTGACCCAGAAGGAATGGATATTCTTGTGAAGAATAATCCAGGTGATTTACGGGCTTTGATTAGAGATATTCAAGCCATCGCTGTTGGGGATGGTTCACATATTAACATCACCTCTGTAAAATCCCATATGGTAGATGGACAAAGAGACCAACAACTAGGCAGTTTTCCTGGTCTCGATAAATTATATGCTATGAGGAGTGCCAAAACTGCAAGGGAAATGGCTGTTAATCTCGACCAATCCCCTGATGATTTGGTGAGTTGGATCGCTTGGAATAACTCATCCTTATTCAGCAATCCAAATGAAATTTCAAGAGGTAATAGGGCCCTAGCAGTAGCAGACCGCGCCTTGCTAGTTCGCTTCACAAATCTAGCCTATCGCAGTTGGTATTGGGGGGGCCAACTTGGAATATTGGCTGCTGTTTGTTCCCGTTCCACCACTTTAGAGAAACCGTTTATCTCATACCCCAACTTTTTGCGGAGAGGTAGCGAAGTATGGCGTCGCCAAGGAATTATCAAACTTCTAAGCCAGACCTGCGGTTCATCTAATAAAGCAGCACAAAGGGAATTACTACCATTGCTTTCTGCAATCCATGCACCTGGGCATCCTGATAATGACTGTGATAATTTCAGTATCAGTCAAGCCCTTGGCTTTTCTGGAGATGAGCATGCGCTGATATGTGGTTTAGTGGCAAATCGTAATACCACTAAATCACTGGTTGAAAAATATAATTCCTCTATCTCAAAGGGCGAGCAAAAATTGAAAGAATTAGTCGAAGAGGAAGAGGCAACTGAATTGGAAGAACTGTCGGTTCCAGATTCATCCCAGACGAAATTATTCTAGTCTTCTTTCTGAAATAATTCTTTGAATGCCTTCATGGCTCTTCGGGTCAACTTCTCTTCAGATTTCTCTTCCCCTCTCCATGTGCGGGGGCTTATCAAAATCAAAGCGGTCAATAACTCAAGTCGACCAAACCACATTAGAACTGAAGTCCACAATAATGAGATTGAAGACATCGAGGCCCAAGTTTGGGTTGGGCCGTAACTTCCCATCGCTGGACCAGTATTACCAAGCGAAGAAGCAACAACGGAGACGATTGTTTCAAAGTCACTAGTAGGCATTAAAAATGCCAATATGAGGGAAGATACGACGAATAATCCTACCCAAACAATCAACATTCCAATTATCAGTGCTAATTTATCCGACTCTATGACCTGTCCATTCATCCTGATATTTTTGACTTGTTTTGGAGTTGCAATCATTTCCAGTTCTCGCCTTGCAATCTTTAGTGAAAGATTCATTCGTAAAATCTTCAATCCACCCCCAGTCGAGCCTGCGCAGGCCCCAACAACCATCAAGAAGAATAACAGAAGATGGGTAAATACCGGCCAAGGAACATAATCAGCAGATGCATAGCCGGTTGAAGTTCCAATCGAAACAATTTGGAAGAGAGACTCTCTCACCGCTCTTGCATTGCTCATCCCTCCATTCTGTGAAAGGAAATATGCGCAGATAACCATTGAGATGAAAATAACAAATACATACCATTTGAATTCCTCATCATCGAATACCTTGGACCAATTTCTTTGGGTTAGGAAATAGAGTAAACTGAAATTTACCCCAGCGAGGAACATGAATACAATGATGATAGATTCAACTGCTAAGGAGTCATAATGGGCAACACTGGCATCTCTAGTTGAAAACCCCCCCGTTGGTAAGGTAGTTAGACCATGGTTAAGAGCATCAAAAAAAGTCATTTCACCTAAAGTAGAAAGTAGGGTTACCTCAAGAATTGTCAATCCAGCATATGTTGCCCACAATACTAATGCAGTTTCCTTTAAACGGGGCCGAAGGCGAGATAATGAAGGACCGGTCAATTCAGCCCTTGCAAGACTCATTCCTCCCCCTAATATCCTAGCCAATAGGAGCATTCCAAGCATAATAATACCCATTCCCCCAAGCCATTGAGTTAAACTGCGCCAGAGAAGCAGACCTCTTGGCTGAGCATTGATACAATCAGGTACACCCCCTGCAACCATGCAGGCAGGACTCATTGAGGGATCGATTACCGTGGCGCCAGTGGTTGTGAAACCAGACATTGATTCGAACCAACTATTGATTGCCCCTCGGATTATATCTATGAATTGAGCATCAGCGGTAAATGGTCCAATGAAGACATCTGAAAACCAAAATGGCAAGGCTCCTATTGCTACAACTGCTGGCCAACATAATGCAACTGCAGCAAATGCCTCTTTGTCACGAAGGCGTTCGGGAGTATCACTTCTAACCCAACCTCGTAATAATAATCCACCACAAGCCCCAGAAATTAGCAACGAAGGCAAAAATGCCTTCAAAGCCAATGACCAATCATCGAGAGCAATTGTTGCAACAAGAGCGAGAAATAGAGGTAGACACAAGGCCAACAATGTCCAACCGACGATGAGTGCTAGCACATCACGACGCATTTCAACCCTCCAATCTTCTTTCCAATTCTTCTACCTCATAAGGAGGAAGGAAAATAATCAATCTATCACCTGCTTGAAGCATCTTTTCACCGCTAGGCCCGAGGGTTAGCATTCTACCATCCTCGGAAGGTCGTTGCATGAAACAAGTAACTGCATGTGAGGGAAGGGGAATATCATCGAGATTTTTGCCAACATAATCTGAACCGGCTCTGATGGGGAAACAAATTCCCACGATGTCTGGTATTGTAGAAAGCACTCCAAAAATACCTGTTAATTCCTCATGGATTGCTGCCATAATTAAATCAACAGCCACCCTCTTTCGGTCTACTGCAAAGGTGATTCCCATTCTCTTAACGACACTAACCATGTCTGAAGTTGAAAGGATTAAACCTGTTCTCGGCACCCCTAATTCGCTCGCCATCAAGGCTGCAGCAATACTCGCATGGTCATTATCCAAGGCTGCGATGGCGATATCGTGACTGGCTAATTCAACCTCTCTGAGCAATTCAGGATCATCATGGTCACCATTGATAATATCGAGTAGACTATTGGCACCAAGACTAGTTCCTGAAAGTGCATTTGCCTTGGTCAGGTTTGATTCAATAACCGTAACACGACAACCATCTGCCAAAAAAGAGCGAGCAACGCGTTGGCTGACTAGGCCTGCTCCAAAAATAGCAACTCTTGGAACTGATGTGAAGTCGACCTCATCATGCCCAAATAATCTCACAATACGGGAAAAAGATTCAGTTCCGATTGCGGCAACAGCAACCCGGTCTTTCGGCAATAGTTGGGTGTGCTTGGTTGGTATTACTGAGGCTTCATTTTGCCTTTTTAGTCCAACAATAATCGGCATATCACTGATTCGTTCGCAGACTTCCTCAAGCGATGTAAATGTCAAGTCCCCAGCATCCTTTGTAACTTCCATCTCTAAGATGAACGCACCATCTCCAAAAGGAATAACCTCATCAAAGCAGGTCATTTTCAAACCCGTCTTCAATCTTCGAACCGAACCATCAACTGGATGGATGACCTTGTCAACTCCGGCCCAATTTCGCAAATGCCCTTCTCTTCCTTCTCGAAGGTACTTGGGGTCTCTTACTCTACAGATTGTCAATAAACGAGGGCTACCCTTTTCTGATTCTTTTTCATGAGCATGCCTTGCCAAAGCACAGGCAATGATGTTCTTTTCATCCGAACTTGTAGCTGCAACGAATACCCCTGCTTCATTGATTCCTGCTTCTTTCAAAATTGCCCGCTGACATGTATCTCCATGTACTACCAAAGCATCTACACCTTGAGCCATCTTGATGGCCCGAGCATCATTATCAATGACTGCAACTTGCTTATCCTCACCCACTAAGGCTCTGGCCAACTCAAGGCCTACTCTTCCCGCGCCTGCAATCAATATTCTCAAAAGCATCACCTCGATTTATCGGGCATTATTAGCCCACTGTGAAAGTACCACTAGGCATAGAAGGCCCAGAGGCAGTCGCCCAGTGAACATTCCTTGAAAGGGCATTGGGGGTCCACTGACCTGATAATGAAAGATAGTAATCATTGATGTAAGTACCTTGGTTACTTGGGATTTCAATATAGTTAGTGAAGGCCGTAGGAGTGTGAAGTAACCACTTTGAATTCACCACATCAACCGATGCCATGATGAAACAAGTTTCCAATGAAACTTGCTTATCTTCACACCAATCATCGTCATATGGAATCATCACATTTGCCCAAGCGTGAGACTCCCATACCTCGTAAGTAATACCGGTCAGGGCACCGAATTCATACCATGTCGGGACTTTCTTGGTGCGCAAAATACTCATGAATGCACTTGACTGTTCATCACAATCACCTAATCCGTCTGCAAGGCACTTAGGGCCATTTCGTGAACCATCCACTGGCGCATTGACGTCATAAGGTACATTTTCCCTTAACCAGTCGAAGGTTGCCTTGGCAAAGGTGAATACATTATCCTGTTTACTTGAACTAATGCTTGCTTGAATAGCATTTGCTGTGGGTATAACCTGACTAGTGTCTGTTCCATCAATCGCCCAAACTCCATATTTTTGGGCAGCGATTCCAGACCTTGCATTCCACTTTGCATGATTTCCAAAGGCGTTGGCTAATACTCCAGCGCCTCTTTTATCAATATCAGAGAAGGTTCCGCTATTGGACTCTGAAATTGCGAAGGATTTACCAGCTACTTTGCTTGGAACATCACCGGTGGACCACCATGTGAAAGAACGTCCCCAAATCTCATATTCGATTCTTAAAATCTTAGTTTCTCCACTCTGTAAGGTAGATTCCCAGCGCAGACAAGCACCGAATGTACAACTATCATCTCCGCTTCCTTGAGCCGGCCAATAGAGGATATCATCGCTACCAATCTCAATCGCATCTGCTTTAGAACGTGATGTACCATCTAGTGGAACCTCAACTTCTTGACCTCCAAGGTGGGCCGTCATTGACCGCACTTCTTGCAAAGGCATAGATGACATCGGATCTATACCTGCCCCTGTTTGATATGTGAAATGGGTGTCAAAAGTTTGAGCACTTGTTCTTTGAGGAGGTAAAGAAACATGTTGCGTGAACGTCGCCACGCCTCCAGATGCTGCATTGACAACCTCGATATTCTGTTCAAGAGTATATTCTACCTCAATTGGGTATTCAAAAGAACGGAATAGTTTCTTCATTATCTCATCCTGTACTTCATGCCAGAAGCCCATCAAATGTTCTTGAGCCGGTGTGAACATGAAGACGCAAGCAACAGCAATTACTAGTACGACATTCTTTTTCTTGCCCTTCTTTCGGCGTTTCATTTTAGCCTGAGAACGACGCATCTTGGGAGATAATCCATCACGAGCACCAGTTGTTGCTCCGCGCATGAATTCTCCTCTGGTCCGCTGCACCATTCCTCCAGAACCGGTGATTACACGTCCGCATGAATAACAGATGGCATCGGCAGGGAGTGTACTTGCCATGCAGAATGGACATCTACCCATAACCCCCTGCCCAACGTGGTGAACCATAACGCTTGCGCGGGCATCCCGTTACAGGGCTTTATATGTGAAAGTATCAAGAATTGCCAAAATGTGGCATTTGAATAACTTCAGCGAGGATTTCACTCTTCTGATAAATCTGGAGAATCCTGCCAACGCCGCTGCCGTTGCTGGTGCAGCCTCTCTCGCTTTGCAGATTGGGCGATAACTCGTCGGTATCGGCGCTGTGCTTCGGGGGTTAGCGAATCCATCATCCACTTATGTTCAGCCCTGCTAATACCAACCATCAATGGAGGGATCAAGAAAAGCCACCAGATCGGAGAAATTAGAGCAACAACGATGAACATATAACCAAAGAAGCGCCAAAAGGTTGCCCAAAACAATGCCAACCAGCGCTCTCCTCTCTGACCCCGTGAACCTTGGCCGCAACAAATTGTAGCCTCGAATTGAGGCATATAGAAAATTAGGATTGCAATTGTTACAACAAGCCCGATACTAAAGGCACCATAAAAACGTAAAATTTGGAATCCAAGTCTAACTGAAATCATTGCTCCAAGCATTAATCCAAAGGCCCAACCGGATGTTGGTGCTGATTTATTCAGCCTCACACTTCTTCTACTGAGCAGGAACATTGTCATCAGTGATGTTAAATTTGCTACGAAGAATGTGATAATCAGCCCTGGCCATGAACGATAATCACCACCTCCTTCGGCCGCTAGGACAAATGAAGGAAGGAAAATCAACTCATCAATCGCATATGCAAGGAATGAACCTAAGACCAAACCATAGAGGACTAAACGAATGGCTGGTACTATGTCATAGAATCCATGCAGCCGGCGCATACCTCCACGCCAACCAAAACCCATGCCGATAAGACCGACGAATAGCATCAGGTTAACCTGAGCCAACTCGTTCAGCATGTTGGCTGCGTCAAGGCACTTGCTCAAATAATGGACTATGTGCATTGAACAGATTGAAATGTATTGCCAAGGAGCCACCGTCATGGCACGGCTATGGGGGGTCGGCAAGACCACAACCTCTGCTGCAACCGCATTATGGCTAGCAAATGCAGGTTTTCGGACCTTAGTAGTTAGTAGCGACCCTGCTCACAGCACTAGTGATTCTCTTGAATATCCACTCGGGCCAGAACCAACACCGGTTGCCGATATCGAAAATCTATGGGGAATGGAACTTGACCCCGAGAGAACAATCAACGAAGTATTGCCAAAATTTAGTAATGCAATGGCAGGTAGTATGGGAGATTCGCTAACTGGTATGTTCACAGGTATAGATTCTGACGCAGTGCAAAAAGAAATGGATTCAGTTGATGCATCGCAAATGATGATTCCAGGTCTGGATGAGGCTTTGGCTTTTGACCAATTACTGCGTTATGTTGAGGACCCTCGTTTTGATGTCATCATCTTTGATACTGCACCGACCGGACACACTCTACGTTTCCTTTCTCTGCCTGAAGTACTTGAAACATGGATGAGTAGGATTCTACGCTACTACCGAATGACCGGCGGCATCCGAATGATGTTATTTGGCGGCAAGAAACAAGATGCAATGAAAGATGAATTAGAAAAGTTTCAACGCCGAGTGGCTCATGTTCGCAGAGTGTTATCAGACCCAGAATTAGCCAGTTTCACCCTAGTAACTATTCCCGAGCAAATGGCCGTATCTGAAACTGAACGAGCCGCTCTCGCCTTAGATGAATATGGGATAACCGTCAACGGCGTTATCGTTAATCGCTTAACTCCAGACTTCGATCATCCATTCCTATCTGCCCGCAGAAAAACTGAGCAATCCTATCTAGCAAATTTGAAGGAATTATTTGGTGGCTTACCAGTTGCTGAATTAGCACTTGCAGAGAGCGACGTTCATGGTTTGGCGGCACTTGAGGAAATCGCCTCCCAATTACATGGTGAACTACCAAAATTACCCGAGGGAATGGAATCCGTCGAAGTATCTCAAGGTATTCCAATCAGCATTAAAAGAGGCCTATCAATTGTTGATGACGGCTCAAAGTTAATTGTAGAAATCCACCTCCCAGCCGCAATTAAAGAAGAATTAGACCTGCGTTCTGAAGATGAAAACATCATTATTTCGGTAAATGGACGTGAAGCGGTCATTCCAGTGGGCCGAAAAATCATTGTAAAGGATGCAAATGCAAAATTTGAAAATGATATCTTGCGCTTAGAGGTGGAGAATTTAAATTAAGGCTTCTCAACGTTGGATTGACATATGAGGCAGAGGTGGGAGAGATATGGCACTCGAAGGCTTGGCAAGTGGCATCTTCAATGCCTTAAGTCGCCTAAAGGGTCGCCGTCGCCTCAATGAAGAAGAATTAAAGGACATGCTGAAGAGCCTGCGAAGGGCACTTCAAGAAGCAGATTTCAACGTTCGGCAAACTAAGGAGATTACAAATCGTCTTGAAGAGCGGATGCGCGAAGAAGAGCCACGCCCTGGAGTGACGATTCAAACTCATGCAATGAATATTCTCTACACTGAATTGGTCCGCATGCTGGGCCCAGCCAGAGAGATTAGACCACATGGCGCCACCATCATGATGGTTGGATTATATGGTCAAGGAAAGACAACTACTACTGCAAAGTTAGCAGAATGGTACCGCCGCCGACATGGCGTACGAGTGGCGGTTATCGAAGCAGACGTACACCGACCTGGTGCATATTCACAATTACAGCAATTGCTTGAAGACAGTACTGTCGAAGTTTATGGTGAGCCCGATGAAAAAGATGCTGCTGCTATTGTGCGTCGAGGACTGGCTGCCCATTCCTCTGCCGATGTCATCATCGTTGACACTGCAGGACGCCATCAATTGGACCAAGAATTAGTTATTGAATTACAAGATATGGCTACCTTGATGAATGCCACAGAAAGATTCCTTGTTATTGATGCTCAAGTCGGTCAGGCTGCCGGACCTGTGGCCGCTTCATTCAACGAATTAGTCGATATTAACGGAGTTATTGTCACCAAGTTAGATGGAACAGCCAGAGGGGGTGGGGCACTTTCAGCAGTAGCCACAACAGGCGCTCCAATCGTCTATGTCGGAGTCGGGGAAAAAGTAAGCGACTTAGAGCACTTCGAATCAGACCGATTCATTTCCCGCTTGCTTGGAATGGGAGATATTCGCGGCCTAATCGACCTTGCTCCAGATGACCTCGATGAAGAAGAAGCGATGCGTTTGACCGAGCGCATGATGTCGGGGAGATTCACTCTTAATGACATGTACAAACAGATGGAAATGATGGCGAAAGTTGGTACGGTCGACCGGCTCCTATCTTTCCTACCTGCCAACATGTTTGGAGGAATGGGGGCAATGGGCAAGGCCCAAAAAGAAGCGATGCAGAATAACCTTGAACGCTATCAAGTCATAATGGATAGTATGACCAATTTTGAAAAGGATGAACCGATGTCCCTGAAGGCTGAAAGAATCCGCCGAGTTGCTCGCGGCAGTGGAGCCAAGGAAAAAGAAGTGCGGGAATTAATCGCCCAATGGAATCGTAGCCGAAAAATGATGAAGGGAATGTCAGGTAATCGTAAAATGTCCAAACAGATGCGTGCCATGATGAAATCTGGAGATTTCGACGATATGCAAGACATGGGGATGTGAGGGTGCAACGCCGTTTCGCTATCATTGGCCACCGTGCTCAATCAAATGGCAAGTTAAACCTCAACGATTTAGCAGGTGCATCAGGAAGAATGGATGTTCTTGTTAGAGCAGTTTCGTCAGCATTATTCATTTCACATGGGATGCGAAAAGATTGCCATATCACCTTACACCTGATGGGAGGACCAGGCGTTCCAAGAAGAATATGGTTTGATTCGCGCAATTTAATCGGCTTACATGTCGATGATAGAGCAATTGCCGGTAGGATTTCCAAGATTCTGCGAGAACCATCTCCTGCCAGAGGGCAACTAGTTGAATTCAGCCCCGGACTTTGGCATTCGGGTGGAGATATAGGAACAACCTTAGAAGAATGGAGGAAAGAAGATGTTCAGTTACTTGTTCTTGCTGCAGATGCACCACCACTTTCTAAAATTGAAGCCGAAAAGGTAGGGTTCATTTTGAGTGATGATTTGCCATTTTCTGCTGAAGAGTCTGACTTACTTGCTAAGTTGGAGAAGAAATCTATCGGCCAAACATGGCTTCAAGGTCATTCGGCAATAACAGTCGTTCATCACATATTGGACCAGTCTTGAGCAAGGTGCTGCTCCAATACTGACGGCGGTGGATGTTGAGGGTGCTGTGAAGGGTGGCTGGGCAGCAGGCTAATAGAAGCAAAACCTGCATCTGTCGCCTCTGTATCGCCATTTGTAGAGGCTTTATTGAAAATTTCTTTGGCTCCGATTTGAATCGTTGTACCGTCAAATGTCAATGGTTCAAGGTAATACCTGCGACCAAGTTTTGTGGATTTATATTCACCATTCCATTCAGGTGGAATATTAAGATTGTAGAATGAGTCACCAACAATAAATGAACTTAGAGCATCATTTGGAGTTTCCATATCAATATCCCTAGGGAAATTTGAAGGGATATCTGGAATCAGTTTCATAATCTCATTAATGAATTTCTTAGTTGCATCTAGGGCAAAAGGCATATCATCAGATTCAAAACTTGTCAACGATGAAGCAATGGATGGAAGTCCGTACAATCCTGCCTCTCTGGCTGCAGCAACTGTGCCACTGTGGAGGATGTCAATTGACATATTTGATCCTAAATTGACTCCACTTATCAGAAGTTTTGGGGTGGAATTAATACCTATTTTTTGGAGCAGCCCGCCACACACTGCAATGGCACAATCAACCGGTGTTCCATCTACAGAATATGCATGGATATTCGGCATTTCATATTCCTTATGGTTTTTCAATTCTAAATCTTCTCTAAGGGTTAAAGACATACCACAAGCACTCATATTTTCCTTTGGTGCAACAATAACGACCTCTTCACCCAATGTAGCCAACCACTTTGCTAATTCATGAATAGGGGGTGCATCAATGCCATCATCATTGCATAATATGATACAAGATTTCATTCTTCCTCATCTCCTTTAGCCATTTCAAGAGTTACCAATAAGGCACCACAAATCATCAACGGACCACCCAACCAAGTGTAAAAGCCTGGCAGTGAATCTTGACCTAAAGCCCAGCCAATAATCGAGCCAATCAAAGGCTCCATGACTAAAGCCACAGAGATAACAAGAGGAGGAATCCATTTCAGAACTCCATTTATTCCAGTATGCCCAACCAGCCCAGGGCCAATTGCAAGGTAGGTGACATAGGGTAGCCAAGTCAACATCGCCCAGCCAAATAAACCACCGTTGACGAATGAAGGAGACGCACCTTCAACAATCCATGCCCAAATAGAAAGGCCAATTGCACAAACCAAGGTAACTGGGAAGGCATAAAGGAATAATGGCATCCACTTTCTCAAGACTCGACCTGCCATCAAATATCCAACAACGGTAACCGCTCCGATAAAAGCCAAGAAATCTCCGAAAAGAGAAACATCATTGTCAACTCCTGCATCAAGAATTGCAATCGCTGCACCCGTAAATCCGATGATTGCGCCAATGACTTCTTTTCTGTTTGCACCTTTGCCTAATAACCACAAACCGACAATGATAACAAGAGGATGAGTGGTTACAAAGAGCAGACTATGTGTCAATGTAGTTTCATCAAGAGACCAAACCCATGAGCCGAAATGCAAGGCGAGAAAGATACCTGAAAGGCCCATTATTACCAAGGTCTCTTTCTTTTTGAAACGCTGCTTTAATTCTAAATCAGCATTCTTCCATTGAATGATAAATCCTGGGAACAATACAAGTGCAGTCGCTTGTAATCTCCAAGAGGCCTTCAATAATGGCCCCGGACCTTGCATCATCTCGAATACTGCACCCGCACTGCTGACAGCAAGTAATGATGCCCCGAGGATTAACCAAGCCTTCATCGGGGGCTGCTTAGCCACGATTCCACCTCAGGCGGCCAACTTGGCATCTTCTACATCATTGCCGCCAATGATGCCGGCACGCTTGAATAGAGCAAATATTGCGAAGGCCATGATTGCATTAAGTCCTATGAATGCTACTAATCTTAGATATTGCCAAGAACTACCAATTATGGTTCCACACTCATTACCTACTATGTCACACCCTGGGGCATCCACATTGCTGAACCATCGATCAACAAAAGAAGGTGAGCCAGGATCAATCAAGAGGCCACCTCCATAGGTTGCAGGCTCAAAGCCAATAGTATCAACAAAGGCAAAAATTGAGGCTTCAGTACCAAAGAAGGCTTCGCCTGTCAACAGTCCCGCAGCAATCATGAAAGTACCAAGTAAGATTAGAGCTCGTTTCTTTTCGGCAATCGAAGAGCCTTCTACCTCCCTTATCTTCTCGATTTGTGGATTAAGCCGCTTGGCCTCCCAGTAATCTCGGGCTCCTCCACCGATTAGCATTGGCAAGGTATGTGGAACAGTTAGGTACATTCCCAATCCGAAAGATGTACCCATTCCAGTCGACCATTCAACAAAGACCCCTAGGAGGAAACCAAGTCCGAGTAAGGTCAGGTCTCCTTGGCCTTCAGAGAGAAGAACTGTGAAAGTTGCAAAGGCATTTGCTTGAGGTGCTGCCAAATCGATGGTTCCATCTGCTAACATCTTTGACAGGAAGATCGCAACACCAGCCCCCAGAATTGCACCTGGGACAACACCCATGATATTGCCCTTTGAAATGTGGTAAGGACGGTTTCCAATATAGAGACTATTTTTGTAATCTGCAACTACGGTTCCTGACATTGAAATTGCCGAACCGAACACAGTTGTCCCAACCAGTCCAAGCAAGATTGCTTCTTCGCTTGTCAGGCCCAACGAATCATCGAATGTCAGGAATAATCCCATTAGCATTAGTAGTACAATGAATGAAGTTCCACTGACTGGCTCGATTCCAGTTTCACCCATGACACGTACAGCGATTGCACCGAGTAAGAAAGTGGTCAATAATAGGATGATCGCAAATAAAAGAGAAGGGATGAACCCAAATCCACCCAGCATAAAGATGGCGATCATGGCGATTGCTGTTATTATCATAAATATTGGAATATGCTTCAATGGCCATTCATACCAGCCTTTTCCTTCGATATATTCCTGACCAGATTCACCGCGGAACGCATCAGCAATATCCTTACCAATGGAAACGAAAGTCCTCCACATCTTCAGCAATCCAAACACTCCTCCACCAACAATTGAGCCGATTGCGATCATTCTGACAACGGTCTTCCATGCAATAATTGAGAGCGAAGCCTCACCACCGTACATAAGAGCATAATCTAAGATTGGTAGGGTTGATTGTGAAGCCGCATCGTAAATTGGGTAGTTGAAGATGATGACCAGTGGGACAAGATATAACCAGCCGACAATGGTTCCCATGTTGACTAATAATGCAACTCGCATGCGCATGAACCAACCGATAGCCAACATCGAAGGAGTTAGGTAAACACCAACCCAAGTATAAGCGAATGGATTCCATACCGTGTCGACCTCTCCGCAACCATTTGGGAATCTTTCTGCCCATTCTGCATCAGTGGGTGAAATGCCATCACAAGTGTATGGATAGGTAGTAACGTGTTTTGATTGACCTGCGTTGGGATGGCCAGAGGGGTAGACTCCAGCCGGTTGGTGAAGTACACTTCCTGAATAGATATTTGCAAGTCCGTAGCCTTTGATGGTCATAGTTTCAGCCAGCCAGTCCATCAAAGCAATGCGGCGGCCTAGTGGGTATTCGATGAGGAATAATGCACCCATTGTGACAACAGTCCATATTCCGACTTTCTTCAAGGAATCACGGGCTTGGTCTACAACCCCTGTATTGACATCACTGGCTATATCAAGCATCTTCAAAGTAGCCTCAAAAGATGGCATTGGCAATGGGTCATCGACCAACCAAACGCGCCTAAAGATTATGAAATACATGATTCCAAGGAACCCAGCAAACATGCTTGCAATGATTCCTATGAAGGCCAATTGCCAGACATCAGGAGAAGTAATCAAGGCTTCTCCACCAACCAAATATTTGGCATTAGGTCCCGTTTGGGCTAATAAAAATATAGCAGGGAAGGTGAAAATGAATCCCGTTGAAGCATGCGTTGCTCCTGTTGTTGCTGAAGTTGCAATGTTGACCTCACTTGGCGTCCATCGCAATGCCATTCCCAATAGATAGGCAATGTACCACGCAGCTGAAATTGCCAATCCAAGTTTTAGACCGATATAGGCAGTAACTCCAGAGAATACTGCACCGATAACAATTCCAATCAATACCCTCTTGGTATTCCAATGGCTAACCTCAAAAGAATCCTGTAGGTTCTTTTCTTCCAAATATTGTTCAAGCACACCAGTATTGATGTTGTTGTACATGTTGTCGTCGAGCCAAGTTAACTCGCCACTCTCAATCGCTTTCAAGCCTTCAGGCGTTACTGGTTGACGGTATGCACTCCTCTTGACGCCCATTGAATCACCAAATCAATGGTCTCTACTGATTTTGAAACGACCTAATGCTTCCATCCACATGATCTCCTTTCCAGGCTCAATGTTTAGGCCATCTTCCATTGGTAGCACCATCATTTCGTAGGTTTTTGCATCCATAGCATGGACATCATCCCCTTCTATATGGGTTACTGTGGCACTGCCTTTCTCAATCATTGGAACTTGAATGGAATCGGTCACACTGCCCACGTGACTCATCTTTCGGCCGGTGAAAATATTTGTACATTCGATTCGGGCTTTTGCTGAACCGTGCTTGCCGGGTTTGGACGTTGAGATGCTGAGAATTTTATACGCTTCATCATCAAGACAAAGGTAGCGGCCCACCTTCAGGGTTCGAATTTCAACTCTTGTAGTACCCGACATGGCTTTGGCTGTTCAAAGCGATTTATGAGAGTTGGCACAAAAGGAACTGAAAAAAAGGCAGAATAAAAACTGAATTCGTAGGCGAAAGCGTTTCATGTCTTCCCTGTCGTGCAAGTACAGGGTAGGCAGATGGGGTTGGAGCAAAATGCCGTTATTACCAGCGAATTCGCCCCTGACACATTTTTCCCTGTAGTCCTAGGATTATTACTCACTACGATAATTTGGCACTTTTGGGTGCCGCGCTCTCTTAGACGAATTCAAATCGCTTTCCATACTGGTGGTGATGATTACGAGGTCCATAGGATTTCTGAAACTGTGAAAGATGCACGAAACTTATTGGGAATTAAAGGAGCAGGCTGGGGAGTACTGCTCTACATTATGGCAATTACAGGAGTGATGATTCTGTGCATGGAGATTCTAATCAAGCCCTTTGAACATTCGATATATGTTTTCCAGATAATCGCCTTGCTAATCGGAATACCGGTGATGATTTCCCCCGTTTCTTCGATGGCTGCACAATTTTCACGCACCGTCGGCCATAAGCGGAAGGATATCGAGAAGGCTGAAAAACGTAAGTTGTTGAGATTCTTAATAGGGGCAGTCGTAATTGCAATCTCGGTTTGGGCCGTCAACCTTTGGCTACAGGAAGTGGGAGCGCCATTCGAACAAATCGCTGCGTTCACACTTCTCATCATGCTATTACCTTCAATCGTTGCTTACGGGAGGATTCTTGGTTCATGCTGGAATGTTTTGGTTCATTCCAAGTATCATCGAGCAGCAGGCAGAGTTTCGATTCTCTATCCAGATGCACCAGGAATGATGGCTCGAATTATGGCAATGTTGATTTTCGTCAATGCGGTATTAATGCCATTAACTGCTCTAAATGGTGTGGTTTCTTGGGCCATTCAGTTCAGCGACTTTTCCAGTCTTTTCGTTCATTCAGACAGAGTGGTCGATATGCAGGGATTCCAAAACCGCTCCCTCTTGGGTGAAGGTGGAATTATTGGCTATTATTTCATCGAGATGTCGTGGTATATCGATGATTTTACAATCAGAAACTTTGCAACTGTATTAGTAATCCTTTTCCTGTTACTTAACGTTACTATTGTGGGAATAGCATTCGTTTATGAAGTTGCAAGACTGATGTTCCTCGGCGCCTCACACATCAGTGGACGGGGAGGGATTGTCTTTGCACAACCGCGAACTTTGCGTTCCGAAAAAAGCCAGCAAGCAAGGATATTGCAATTCTGTTTCATGGGTTTTGCAGGTTATACGGTTCTTCTTCTCCTAATTTCCTTGTTCCATCGTTTCCCTCAATTTCTACCTGACACCTCTGGCTGTTCTGAGTGGGTTTCTTCAGTTGAGGTAATCGATGCTGGATTCTGCCCGATATTTGAACCAGATGTCTTAGAACAACTAATGTTTACATTATCGGTATCTGGACAGGCAGTTTTCTTCGTTGTTTGGCTTCTCTCAATTAATCGGGCTGGTAGATTAACTAGATTGAAATTCGATTTGAATAGCAATGACCTTGAAGCGAAAGCCAAACAAATTGCCGCAGGTGATGTCTCAATAGGACAGAGAATAAAACGCTCATTGAATGAGGAATTACATGAAATTGTAGCCGCTGATAAACTCCACAGGATGACTGAAGTTCTAAAGATGCTCGAACGAACTGATGATCGGCGTGATAGATTATTCCAGACTAAGGCCCAAATGTTACATGCCGTTTCAGTTGGAAGATGGAGAAATGCAGAGGAAAGAGCAACCAGCGTCTTGGCCCAGCAAAAAGGCAAGGATGACCTTGCTCGAAAAGTATTGGCAATGTCTGCAATCGCTCAACGAGATTTGCGAGAAGCAGAATCGGCTATCGAAGACCTAGACAAGGATGACATTGAAGTAGCCCTTATGTTGTGGGTAATTGACTTATTCCGAACCCGTTCTGAAGGAATTGACAATCTTGAGAAGGTATCTCAAACTCCGGCTGGAAGAAGAGTTCTCGACTTGATGGAGCGCTATTCTACTTGGTTCCCTTGGTCCGCAGATCATGATTGGCAAGATACCCAAATTGAACGCCTCGGCATTGTTTCAGACATCGGGTTACTTCGTTTGCACGGGCAAAGTGAATTGGCCCTTGATATTATTGAAAATTTGCAACGTGGTTTGCTAGAGGATGGTACATGGTTAAGACTGAATGTCGCTCAAGCCTTAGTTTTGATGGACCTTGGAAGAACTGCTGATGCGATGATTATTCATACCCGATTAGTGAAGGGCCAGTCTCAACACCCATGTGTTGCAGGATTGACCGAAGTTATGCGAAGTCAAGGTTTGATTACTAGCAAGTTAAACTCTCAGCGCGACGTATGGATTCCTGAAGTGGTGGTTGCAACTGATTCACCCAGTCTTATCGAGTGGGGCAAGATGATAGATGACATGCCATGTAATGCTGTGGCTGCGTTAAGACAAGGAAAAGCAGGTGTTGATGAAGCATTGGTAGCAAATGCTTGGGTAACCGCCGGAGTGGCTGCACGAAGAGGAGTTCACCCCTCAAGAAAATCACCATTCACTCGAGGTTTTGGCATCTTGTTCTTAGGAATAATAACTTCTGCATTCTCGGCTGTACAGTCGCCATGGCTTGGTCTTACAATCCTTGTCATAGCCATTTTATTATGGGACCAACATGTGCAAATGAATCGCAATGTGCGCCTGAGGAATATGCCTGCCCTACGTAAATTGAGTAAACGCCTTAGAAGAAGGAGAGCAATGGTAAAGGCCGATGAACTACCTCCTGGAACTCACCTCCTGCTGAAAGGTTTCATCCTTCCATTGAATGGTATACCAGTAGATGTCGGGTTCCCTGCTTGGATTAGTCCAAAGCGCAAAATGAAAGAAGGATTAGTTCCGAAAAATACCAAGATAAAAGGCCATTTAAACAACTTCAAACAGTCTTTGCGCACCATTGGAGTACGCCTGGACCAATTGCGGCCTTCTATCTTAACCAACTCCCGTAACTCAGCATTCAAGCGTAAGCGCGGTACCTTTGGAGAGGCATCCCTAATCTCACGTAGAGTAACGAATGCTCGGGTATTAACAGCCCCAAGTCCAGGTGGTCCTCCGCAGTTGAATGACCGAATCGCAATTACCGACTCATATCAAGCAAAACAAAATTCAGATAATTTAGTTCAATTTGTTTCGCGTAAAGAAAAACGTTTCATGAAAAAGCAAAATAAGAGCTCTAGAGGTAAGGGTGGAGTGTATGATTGGTGAATGTTATCAAAACAACATCAAGCAGCGAGAATACGAGCCCTAGCATGAACTGAACACCAAGAAGCATTACAGCCGTTCACGCACGGGTGAGCAAAACAACATCAAGCAGCGAGAATACGAGCCCTAGCGTGAACTGAACACCAAGAAGCATTACAGCCGTTCACGCACGGGTGAGTAATTCACCCTCCAATCACTAATCAAAGTGAAATGCTCAAACTCTTTTAGATCAGTAAGTGTAGAATCCCTTTCCACTCTTCCGACCCAAGTCTCCACGACTAACCATCTCTTTCAATAAATCACAAGGCGCATACTTCTCTTCGCCCAGCCCTTCATACAAGACATTCATAATATGCAAAATAGTATCCAGTCCAATCAAATCACAGAGTGCCAAAGGACCGATTGGATGATTCATTCCCAACTTCATTATCCCATCGATTGCTTCAGGCTCTGCAACTCCTTCTTGCAGGGTTAGAATAGCCTCATTCAGCATTGGACAAAGGATTCTATTAGAGACAAAGCCGGGAGAGTCATTGCATGAAAGTGCGGTCTTTCCCATTTTTGCAGATGCTTCAACTACCGCCGCATTGACTTCCTCACTGGTAGAACTGCCGTTTATTATTTCCACCAATTTCATGATTGGTACAGGGTTCATGAAATGCATGCCAATTACTTGAGAAGGACGCTTAGTGTGAGAGGCGATGGCGTCGATACTGATGCTGCTCGTATTAGAGGCAAGGATGGTTGATGGTTTGCAAATCTCATCTAATTCAGCAAAAGTAGAGAACTTCAAGTCAGGAATTTCAGGAATTGCTTCAATGACTAAATCAACATCTGCTGCTGCTTGACGACTTATTGCGGTTGAGATTCTTGCAAGACTTGCATCCGCATCTTCTTGAGTCATCCTTTCTTTTGAGACTAACTTTGCTAACGACTTCTCGATGCTATTCATTCCACGCTCAACATATTCTTGCTTGATGTCAATCATGACAACGTTATAGCCAGCACAAGCAGCAACTTGTGTTATGCCATTTCCCATCTGACCTGCGCCAAGAACGCCAATACTTTCGATGTTCATATCCGTGGCGCATAGTTGGGCCTTCTTCATCATTGCCATTTAGACCAAGAGCCATCAGAATTCTGATACCAATTGCTACCATCTCCGCCTTTGTACCAATTTGTCCCGTGCTCATCTTTTGGCAGGTAGTCTCCCCCGCTGGGCAAGCCCTCCCAAGTGGGCACATGAGTCAATGGTTCACTATTTTCTATCACAGAATCTTCTGCTTCTTCAGGAATTGGGTCTTCTCCTTCTTCGGGAATGTGGGCTTGTTTTGGCTTCTTCAAGATGACAAGAATAGCCCCTAGTAAGGCCAAGACGACAAGACTTCCAACAGCAACCACTGAAATCATCAAAGTACTCATTCCGCCACTTGAAGTTTCTTCAGACTTAGATTGAGGCTCTTCCTCCTCTTCTTCAATAGTACCTGGAGGGCAGCCATTTGAATTTGCGAATACATAGGACGTGACGGGACACCTGTCTGCCTTGGTAGCCCCTACAATGAACTCCCCTGGCCATGTTGAGTTCCGAGTTAGGTTCCAAGTTTCATTGCCCCAATTATCACCATAACCATCGCCATCACTATCTACCCACTGTGTTGCATCTTGAGGTTTCCAATCGGCACCGTCCTCTACTTTCCAGCCGGAATATGGATCCGGAATACCATCTCCATCAGTATCGATGCAGCCGACCCTATCTCTAGTACTGTTTCCCGCTTGTTGTGGGCAATCATCCCCACCTTCAACCTGATTATTATCACCGATTCCATCCCCGTCGCTATCTTGACTCTGAGTGGCATCAAATGGTGCCCAGTCATCTTCATCACTGACACCATCCCCATCGCTATCTTTCTCATAGGGTGCACAGCCAGTTTCATCAACTTGTGTTACTTTGAAAGGAGAAGTATTTGGACAATCATCGAATGCATCATTGACACCATCAAAATCGGTATCTCTCTCTGAGACTCCACAACCATCTGCATCTACATCGTCTGTTTCATTTGGATTAGTTTGAGGGCAATAGTCTGCTTTTTGGCCTGCAATATTATCCCCATACCCATCGCCATCTTTATCCCACCATTGGGTAGTTTCATTTGGCAGGTCATCGATGCTATCAGCATAACCATCAGAATCCGTATCTATGCAACCATAGGTCTCATTACGGATTGAAGTTCCAGGGATGTCAGGACAATCATCACCGTTAACACCGCTGTTATTATCGCCAAAGCCATCGCCATCTCGGTCTCTCCATTGAGAGTTTAAATCAATAAAAGCATCTCCGGTTTCGTTTATTCTGCTGTCACTACTGCCGGTAAAATTGTAATTATCACCATAGCCATCCTCATCGACATCACTCCATTGACTATCATTATTCGGAAAGGCGTCATTTTCATCTGAATAACCGTCGCCATCAATATCTGGACAACCAAATCTATCAATTGTTGAATTTCCTGTTTCATTGACACAAGAGTCTCCTTCGAATCCTTGTAGTTCGTCTCCATAGCCATCGCTATCGCTATCGCGCCATTGGCTTGGCTCTTCCTCGAATGTATCATCGACATCTGCATAACCATCCCCGTCTTGATCAAGACAGCCAACAAATGGAGAGATGCTGGCATTTCCCTCCTCGTTATCACAATCATCGATTGCATTATTGATACCATCATTATCATCATCGAGTTGTACTTCAGCGCAACCTTTCAAGTCAACAATACTGCCATCAATTGTATCTGGGCAATCATCATCGCCATCCCAAACTCCATCACTATCTGCATCGGGTAACATCCATTTATTGTCCACACCCATGATTCCCCAAGAGACGACTTGGTCCCACAGATTCAGGGCAATAAATCCCTCTGATTCCCACGTGAATTGTCCAGTAGGGCCCAAATACCACTCTATGAAATCCCTCTTGTCCTCTAAATCTTCATTCGCAACCATCAATCTGAAATCGCTTTGCAAAGGCCAAATATCATCTCTAGAATTATTGTAAGAGGGGGTAATTATAGACCCTCCCGCAGCGTTAGCGTCCTCGATGCCATGGGTTAAATTATCGAGAATCGGAATGATTGTCATACCCGTAGAATCATCTAGAACATATTGTAATTCGAGCATTCCAATACTTGAATCGCCGGAGGGCCCAGTTACTCCCGTTCTAATCTCTCCCCGCCATTCCAAGGATATTCTTGCTCTGTCGTTAGAATGTGAATATAGCGAATCCTTTTCTGCGCAATTACCACAAAATAAGGCATCCACTAACATTGGCACATCGGTCTTATTTTCCCACAGTGAAACGAATACAATTTCGTTATCAGGACAATTTGCAGAAAGGTCTGACCATTCCCGAAGACCATCTAAGTCGCTATTTGGGGCCACGGAAGAAAGGTCCATTCCAGGTAATTCACCAATGTTCGATGCAAGCTTATTTCGGGCTGACGCAGATAACATCCAACGAATCTGAGCAGTTGACAGCCCACCCATTCCGGATAAACAAGTATCAACATCTCCACCGGCTTTGATTACCAAGGCTGCTGGATAACGTCCGATTGGAACTTCAACGATTTGCCGTGAAGAGGTGAGGCAATCCAGCAAACCACTTTCACTATGATTAGCAAGTTCTGTTGTATAGGTATGAGATGGGCCATCCACTCCCGCCATCATCGCCCCTGAACCACTGCAGATATCGATTGTAGCGAAATCTCTAGTCATGTTTTTGGTATTCAATAATCTGCCATCAGTTGGCCAATTATTACGCCATGTTTGCTTGGAAAGGTAAGTTAAATCCCCTCCCTCGACCAAAAGATAACCTTCCTCAATAACGTGCATTGAAACCCTACCTCGGCGCATTCCAACCAAAGCCATTCCACCATCAGGGTGAATTGCTAAATCACGAGTACCGCGGTTTTGGTTGCTACTTCCAAAAGAGCCAAAAGTACCCGCATGCGTCATATTTGAAAGGAGAATGGCGTCTGCCTGAGTGTTTTCAGATGCCACTAACATGACTGTGGAATCTGGAGTGAATTCTACATCTCTAACATTACGGCCGATGTAGCTGGAGAACACTTCAGTATAATTCCGGAGGTCATATATGTAAGCCCAGTTGTTGTAGGAACCAACGCCGAAATATCTACCGGTTGCATCTATGTCAACTGTTGCAGTTATGTCATTGAAGCCTGTGAAGTTTTCTTTAGTGCTAAGGTTATTCGCCCATAGTAATGCCACATGATAGCCTGTTGCAATCAGGACTTGTGAATCATCTGGGGTCAATGAAATATCATAAACACCATATCCAAATACCTCTGAATTGGTTTGTGTCCAATTAATTGTGTTTATTTCATGTAGGGTATAATTTTGTGTGCCAACGTATAATTTGCTGCCATCATGGCTGAATTGAACGCAATAAATATCATATTCCGCTGAAATAGTGAGGTTATAGATATTATTTCCATTGTTGGGGTCGATAACGCTCATCAAACCATTATCCATGGCCACAGCCAATTTGCTTCCATCTGGGGAAAAATGCAAGTCATTGACATCATTGGGGCCTGCTAACAAGAGGCTCAAAGATTGTCCCCTGACGTTGAACTTCTCAACCATATTGTTGTTGCCTCCCGCCACATATGACATACCATCTGGATGCCAAGCAACCGCATTTACTGTTGAGCCTATGGAAACATAGTAATCCTGAGTTGAATCAGCCCATGCCCCTGCAGTTGCATTTTGGAAATCAGCCCAGCCATCACCATCACTGTCTGGACAACCAAAAGCCTCTGCTTGCGAAGCATTACCACTTGCATAGGGGCAGATATCCAGGCTATCATCGATACCATCTAAATCGCTATCACCCGCATTGGCAGTTGAAATAATGGAAACAAGAAGCAGGATAACCAAGCCCACGCTCTTCCTTGCCATGGCTAAAGACATTCAATCACACCTTTAGGTGTGTTGTATGATTGTATCTTAGTCTTCAAGTAAATCTTCCGCTGCCGCAAGCAAACTTTTTCTTTGACCGGGTGTTGCTGCTGTAGCAGGAGTTTGAACATTCACTAAGGGTTGGGAAATTGGTTCAACCTCCGGTGCATCGAAGAATAATTCCCTGTCCATTGGTACCCCAAGTACTTCTTCGTCTTCCTTACGGGGCCTGAAAATCAAAGCCAATACTCCGATTGCAATCACAAATCCAATGCTAAGGTTAACTATTCCTCCTGCCGATTCAAGAATACTGCCAAGGGTTCTTTCTTCTTCTGTTAAAGTCAATTGAGTGCTGATTATGGTGCTATGGCCTGCACTATCTGTGATTAGCAATGTTGCATTCCATGTCCCTGCAACTGCTTGAAGACTAAGTTGTCCTGAATATTGTAACTCATCATACGTTTGAATTGGTTCTCCATTGCGGGTTAAACTTAGATTCCAATATGAAATGCCATCACTGCTAATAATATCGTGGCGAAGATAAAGTCCATCGAGGTCGCCAATGAATTCCAATATTAACGATGGAGGGGTGGTATCTAGAATAGTTTCCAAGGTTGAGATCGCCGAGTTTTGTGCTAAATCTGTGGCTGAACAAATGATTGTTAATTGGCGGTTGTCAAGGTCCATATCTCGCCAATCCTGCCATGGCGTTAGGCCTAATTCCCAGTGTCCATCGGAATCCGAAGTAGTTTGGGACCATGCGCCAGTTTGCTCTACATCACAACGGATATCGACATTTGGACTTGCAATGCCCTGCACATCAATCGGCGGATAACGATCTGGGATATCATCTGCAACAAAAGCAATCCTTGAATTTGGGCTGCTAATGTTAATAAATGGAGTTTGAGAATCTCTCATCACTTCTAATCGCCATTCTTCGTGAATTGTCATTCCAGAAACTGTCAGGGTGAAATGGTTGCTTCCTTCTTCCAATGGAATCGTGATATTCAGCCATTCGCCAAGGCCAATTCCAAAAACCGGAGGAGTGGTATTCAATCTCCAAGTTTGGCCTGGGCCCAAATAAAGTTGAGCGATTACTTCACTGCTGTTAACCCATTTACCATCCCACTGTGCGGTCAATTCGGGAGTATAGAGTGAAGTTGGTAATACCACCTCGATGCAGGATACGATGCTATTTCGACCTTCATCGGTGGCTTGAAGGCAAAGAGTATGACCTTCAAGAGATTCAAGGGTATGAACCCAAGTATTGCGCCCTGTTTGGCTTTGTGGTAAAATTGTGCGGATTCCATCGACTAAAAGGTCAGTAGAAGTATTTTCACTGATGGTCCATGCTAAAGGAATCAAATGATGTTCCAAAGTTTCATTCATTGCTGGGTCAAGCCATTGCACTACAGGGAAGATTGTATCTACTCTGAAAGTTAGGCTCTTTCTTTGCCAATTTCCGGCCTCGTCCTGGGCGCTTAATTCTACTATGAAATCCCCATCTCGAGTATCCAAAGAATGTTGGTTCCAAATGAAGTTTGAAGGGTTAAAACTTTCATCAGATTGTATCCATAACCTTGCACCTAATTCCACTTGATATTCGAACAAAACTGAACTTGTATTTACCACTCCTATAATCGCATCTGAACGCATTTCTAATGATGGTGCAATGGTATCTCTCTCAATTAGTAACAAAGTAGTTACACTATTTCCGGCCTTATCCGTAGCTGTAATGTTAAATTGATTCAAACCCTCCAAATCTAACTGCAGGGTGGTGTTGTAATAACCGTCATCTGCAACTAGTAATCCTTGTTCCGTTTCTAGTGAAATATCGGTTTCAGAAATGACACTTAAATTCCAAAAGGTATTGTTGGTTAACCAAGTGCCAGCAACATAGCCTGGGATGGTGATTTGTGGATTTGAAATATCATATGTCAAATATAATTCAGCCCGCGAAAGTGAACCTTCAAAGTCGCTAACATTCAATTGGAAATACTGCTCTGTCTCATTTGCTGGGAGGCTGAAATTAAGCCATAATTCCCTTGCCAGTTCAGTTGAGTTTAGGTCTGTGCGGTTGATTTCGAGACCTCCGCCCCTTCTAATGAAATATTACTGAGGTTAACCCCACTTCCCTGGGAGTAAATGTAAGCGCTAATGTTGACAGTTTCATTATGGTGCGTCCCATTGTTTGGGGAGATGAATTTTACCTGTGCAGGCAATGCCAATAATCGATATTCGTAAGGTACTTCCAAAGTCCCACCACTCTCCAGTTCCAATGAAACATAACCGCTGAATATACCACTTCGTTGTGGCCGTAAAATCGTCAAATTAACCTGCCAAGCCTTGAGTGGGATTTGCCCTCCTAATGCAGCACTGCCTCCTGGCCAGTTGGAGAGAATTTGGGAATTATTCAATTCTGAATAATTGTCGACAATTAAGGAATAACCCCCGACCATTTTCACTTGTAGCCAGAAAGTGGTATTATTTGATGCAAGGTCATAACCGTGTACAACTATCCACCATTTCCCGTTTGCCGGATTATTTACCTCGCAGATTTCATTGCTTCCGCCACCACCTGAAGTCTCCATCAACTCACTTGACCAATCGATTACTCCATTGCTATTTTTGTCGCGATAAAGGTAGAGGTCTAGGTCTTCACCCATCCTATTAGAATCGATTTGAACTTTCAAATATTCAATGTCTTGGAGGGTTAGGTTTCTGATATATGATGAACTTGATTTATCGGAAGGGGTGTCTTGAGATGCGGTTTCATTGCTCCAATACATTGGCTCAGTCCAACCATATCCACTTACATCGCTTAGATTGACATCTGCGGTTGAGCCGATGATGATGCCCTCATTAAAATCGCCTTGCGACCAGTTAACCACTGTTTTTGACATGTTTCCGGAAAGTGTTGCTGCATAACCCACGGTGACATTGACGGGGTTATCATTGGTTAGAACACCGTGCATTGTACTGTGTAAAAGCAGAATCTTGTGGCCAGCGCTAGCCTCTGCACTGAGCAATTCCCTATCGGCACCGGTAGTAGTTTCACGCCTCCAGATACCTGAACCGGCATGCTCGATATCAGAACCAGTTTCGATATACATATTCTTTGTACCATATGCAATAGGATCATCCGCAGCAAAAGGATGGCTAGTCTCGCTCAACCAAAATGCATCTATATCGGTATGTCCATTATCCGGCCAATCAACATCGATGATAATTGTGCCATCAGTCATGTTGGCCGGCCAATCAATCCCGAAGGCCTTCCAATCTCCGGACTCCGCTCGCCACCCCCATCGCTGTGCTCCTTGCATCCAAGTTTCTCTATAGAGAGACTGATTGCTAAGGTTGTTATCAACTGTTGGTGGTATCCACGAATAAGGCCCTGTTACTGCAACAGTGGCTATAATCGGCAATAACCAATCATGGCCGCGCCCATCATCGACACGGATTCCCGACATATGCAAGCCCGGAATCGCATTGCTTGGAACTGCTACTGTAATGCTAATATTACGCGAGGAATTAGCCTGAACTTGGCGTGAGGAAGGCACGCTAATCCATGAATCAGAAACTTTTGAAAAACCGGTTATATCGATTTGAACATCGAGGGGGTCAACCAATCCAGTTCGCACCTCCTCCCTGAAAATAGCCAATAAGATGCCATCGCAATCCTCCTCCCAAGGGTCAGTCGCCCTAGTCTCAGACTGAGGCCCAGTAAAGTAAGAGGCGGTCATAACCGAAACTTCCGAAGACTGCCATTCTCCATCTTGAATGAACGAATCATTATTACTATCATCCCAATACATCCCATCTCCATTGCTGTCATTCCAGCGATAAGTGTAGAGATAAATTCGATTTTCAGATTGCCGGTCTTGATTGCCATCAAAGCCAAGTGGGTTGGTTGAAGCCCTAGCCCTAATCATAGTTGCAGTTGCATCAATGCTAGTATTATTGCTATCATTATGAATCAGTAGCGGCACCACAAAATCAGGTCGCGAAGATTGATATCCATCCCACCCCATGCTCGTATTGGAAAGCCAAGTGAAGTTCTGATGAGTAGTAGCCTCAAAGGTCTCGCTGGTGAAATTTAATTGTTGACTGGCTGATTGAGGATTGTTGATTTGCACCGAATGGCTAACTACATCACCAGCCATCAGCCAATTAGAATTGGCAACCCGATGCGCACCATCATTCTCACCTGGCATCAAAACTGCGGGTTCTAGCCACCAAGTATCATTTGAGCCTGCAATCGTGTGAATCGCCCGCGATGCATTGAACCAGCCTGCACCTTGGACCAATGCTTCATAGGAGATGTCATCAGCCGTTGACATAACTAAATCACGTATCGTCTGACTATCTGGATAACTACCATATTCCTCAAACCAAGCCTGCTGAACAAGCGCCATCAAACCAGCAGCAAGTGGAGTTGCGAGTGAAGTTCCACCCCATGACCCATAAGCGGAATTAGCGTTGGTCTTCTCATTGAGGGTCTTGTCACCAGTTGCTGACCAACCGATAGCAACGATATCGGGGTCCATTCTTCCCTGTGAGTTAGGGCCTCTATCAGACCACATCGCCATATCGCCATGTGTATCGCCGATTGAACCGCCTGTTTTGGAAGTTGCAGCCCCGACCGAAAACACACCCGCTGCCCCACTTGGGCTAGTTACCGTGCCATATCCTGGACCGCCGTTCCCCATCGCCACCATGAATACAGTCTTGGGAGAATGAACTCTTGTTATCCAATCTAAATACAAGGAATTGAAATCCGAACCGGCATCAACAACGCCGCTATATCCGAAAGAGAATGAGCCGATTTGTGCTTCATCTCCGGTGTTGATTAGTCCATCAGGGCCTTCAGCGACAAAGCGCCAAGTATCCAAACCTGAGCCGCCATTGTAGTAATTTCCAACTCCGATAATCGTTGCATTGGGTGCCATTCCTTGCACTTTTCCACTCGCTACGATTCCTTGTGCAGAAACTGCGCTGGCACAAAGGGTGCCATGATTTCCAGCAGGACCGCTGGCTTCGTTCAACATGAAGGCAACAATATCACCATTATTGGGGATTCTATCAGCATAACCTTGGCGGGCAGCCAAAGTAGGACCATAAGGGAGCGAAGTATTTCCATCAGCGATGAAGTAAATCATCCCGCCACTGCGATCCCACAAACCATCATCATTCAAGTCAAGTCCAGTAGTCTCATTACCTCTATTCATGATAAACTCATCAGCAAAAGAATCATCTCCATCCATGTCCACATATACAGAATCGTAGACTCCAGCAGTTGTGCTGTCTGTTAGTAGAATTGGGACATCATCACCGACTCTTGACTGTAAGTTTCCATCTGGATGTTCGCCGATTCTATAACTTCCTGAAATACTTGGGATTCCACTAACGTCGTAGCCGGATGTATCAAGCAAAGAGTTGTTATCAGAATCAGTATCAATCGTAGAGGTATCTGCAAACCAAGAATTGCCATCGCTTGGATAGGTATCCCCATCCTTCAACCATTCGTTAAGCGAACGAGGGTCATGTGCGATTGGCCATCCATACCAAGGGCTGCTCAGATTGTCGTCACGTGCTTGAGTTCCATTTAGGTCAGGATGGGCGAAATCAACACCAGAATCAACTATGGCAACTTTCACTCCATTACCACTGATGTTATTTTGCCAAGCATCTGTTGCACCATGAATCTCCACTGCTTTGAAAGTTGAAGGTTGGGCCTGTGAATCAGCGGGCTCTGGATTCTCCAAATCAAGCGTTATTGCCCTGATACCATCAAGGTATAGCAACTTCGAAACCAAATTTCCAGGCATTGTTACCAGACGATGTTGTACATCCCCCTGCAATGATTCAGGATTGGTTTCAATTAAGCGCCCCTCAGAAGTCTGCTGCTTTGGCAATAATCTGTGTTGTTGTTGCCATTGGTGCAGCATAGACAAGTCATCAGTCAAAACCAATACATCGACTTCTTGTTGCAATTCCCACCAATCCAATGCAGGGAATATGTATGGTTTCTGCCACTCTTCAGCAATTTCTGCCTTTTCTTCTACCATATCTTTTACCATATCTTGTGATTTATCATCACCTAAATTCAGAGTTGGTAGCATTATTGCAGCAAGAAGAAGAGCTAGCAAAACACGCCGCATAGATATCTCCTGTTGGTGACACGTTCTTGATGCTGTGGGGTGAGAGTTCAAGCGATTGACCTAAGAACTGAATCCAAGTCGAGCCGCTTAATAGCCCCGTAGTGTAGTGGTCCATCATGTTGGCCTTTGGAGCCCGCGACCCTGGTTCAAATCCGGGCGGGGCTACTAGCATCTAAGTTCATCAAATAGCATCTAACAACCCGCACGGATTTGAACCTAGCGTGCGTTGAACATCAAACAACATTACCGCCGCGCACGCGACGGTTTGGAGTTTCATGGATAATCATCAAACATATGAAACTCCAGAGCATCAAAAACTGGCGGGGCTACTAGCATCTAAAATCATCAAATAGCATCTAACAACCCGCACGGATTTGAACCTAGCGTGCGTTGAACACCAAACAACATTACCCCCGCGCACGCGACGGTTTGAAGTTTCATGGATAATCATCAAACAGCATGAAACTACAGAGCATCAAAAACTGGCGGGGCTACTAGCATCAATTTCATAATAATAAGAAATAAAATTTGCTTTGATAAACAATAAATAAAATGTTATTAACTTCCGAGTATTAACCTCTGAAATGACCTTTAAAAAATAACCAAAATATCATTTAGCACAGCGATTAGTGACCTCTGATAGAAAAATTAAAATACTACCACCTACAACTAAGTTTGATGCCAAATAATGAGAAAAATAAAAGCCACGAATGCGAGAATGACCGACAAGTAAGCTATGCTGGAAATATGCTAGTAGAAGCCTATTGCCTCACTTGTTATCACGAGGTGATGGCCGCCATCTTGGTCGACATTGAAAGGTTCTCTTCGGAGACCTTTGGAAATGACATGGAAATTGTTCAAACCTCATTGTCATTATATTTCCAAGCCTCCAACCCTATGTCATTACTTATCTGTGAAGGTGTATACTGAGGTTATAAACCCCTAAAAAGGATAGAACTAAGAAGGGAATACCGGAAAAAAAATGGAGGAATAAAGATGAAAAAAGAAATGTATGTATGTGAATTATTTGAAATGGAATGGATATGTAATGTGCCGAGAAAAACGCCTGAGGAAGCGCGCATGGACGCCAAGAACTACATCGCGGGTGTGATGCTAAGAAATTCTGGAATCTTATTGAATCCAGATCATTTCGGTTTCCAATTGAACCCACCTGAGATAAATGCCTGGAAGAATGAGGCATATCCAACCGTGGAGGTATCAGAGAATATTGGTGAAACCTATCCTGTTCAATTGGGAGAGGATGAAGACCCAATTCTGTGGAGGAAAGGGTACCAAAAGTGCTTTGAAATGGCGGATGTGGAAACCATTCTTGATGAGGGTATCAAGTTTGGTCAAGATGGAATACGCGGAATGACTGCCGAGGCTAAGGACATCGACAACAAAGGTATTTGGACTACAAAATTTGGAGAAATGGACCTACTGGGAAAAATGATGCCAGTTCCTGAATCATTTCGAAGAGGAGGCGCAAAGGAAGAGATTCTAGCAATCCTGCCCGTTGCAACAGCTGTACACAAATGTTCTAGTTGCGGCACTGTATTTTCATGGAAGCAAATCTGTATCTTCATGGAGAATTGTAGTTTGATACCCGCTCAGTGTTGCAATATGATGCTATGGGCCTCAAATGATGGTTTCGAAATATCTCTTCAGGAGTGGGTCTGATGGGAAGAGGTTGGGATGACAACTCCTTCATGAGAGGAAAGGTATTCAGAGCATTCACAAGAGGGAAGATATTCACCTGACCAAGATGGCGTCGCGCACTCTGTCGTCAATGAGTCTCACTCTTTTTCCTGCACTGCCATAACTGCTAGATATGCTTCCTCAGTTTCAAACTCCAGCACTGCTGGTCCAATGTGTAAACAATCCTGACATTGGTACTTACGCCCCAACTCAAAACCCATGTATGGGTAGAAACGAAGGCTGAAGCAGTGAGGGCAGACTATGAATGACATCTCAACAGGAAAGAGGTGCCACTGCATTTGAATGCTCTTATCATTCAATCAGCAAGATTGCGAAATGGTGATTCCAATTGTGACCACTGCTGCCTTGTGTCCACTACTGCCGTGAAATAGTTAGTATAGTTAGACTCCAGCCCTCTGCTCGATGGATGCTCAAGAATACTACCAATCTTTGCTTGCACAGGGCTATAAAAGCGAGGATTCAGTTGCATTTACTCAACAACATTACCCGGGATTTACTCTAGCCCCTACCGCAGAGGCAGCCCCCTCTCAGATGCCGTTTCCAGCTCCGGTACAAATGCCTGGAATTTCCACTGAAACTGGTGTTGGCCAAATAATCGTCGTTGGGAAATCCAAAGGAAAGGCATTGGGAATCATCTCAGGTTCTATTGGAATAGTTATGTCAATTGCAATTCTGGTATGGATGACACAAATGGTGAATGCACAGACTTCTGATAATATTGACACTTTTTCTGACGAAGGAGGCTCTCCAGCAGAGACTCTTGTTTCAGCATTGAAAACACTTCAATTTTTATCATATCTCTCTATTGCGTTATTAGTTGGAACGATTGGAATTTCAATTTTAACTATGCTGAAAAAATCAAAGTGGTGGTATTTACCAGCAATTACTTTCACCGTGCTTCTATTACTTGTTGGAATGAGTTATTATACCGCAATTTCTGTTAATCAGTATTACCATGATGAAGGTTGCGATAGTGAGATTTATTCGAACTGTGAAGAGATGAAGTATACGGCAATGTGGGACACTGATGTCATGTTTTCAGGATATTGCAATGGCTTTGCCCTGATATTCATTGGCTTGTTATCATTAATGTCCAAACCGAAACCTAATCCAGATGAAACGATAGAAAAAGAAGAAGTTTGGGTGAAGGCTGCATGGGTTATAGCCATAATCGTGATGATTTTTGGCTCAATGGCTACCTTCATGGTGCATAGTGCCTTCATGAATCCAATAGGGAACGAAGCCAATTCTGGAGTAAATGGTTTTGAATTTAGTGGTGTCGATGACGAAGCATTTTTGGATGGACAGAATAACAATACACTCTTACACATCACCATGGACCAAGGTAGTGGATTGAATTTCGCCTCGCTGTCGGTGAAGATTGTTGTTGATGGCGGAGCATATTGGAGATGCGAGTTATATTCAGGGTCTGATAGTGATGGGGGTTGCGTCATCTATCAAGATTGGGATGACCACAGATGGGATGTAGGCGAAGAGATTACAATTCTTGAAAATGGAGATGACTTGTGTGATGGATCCGGCAGCGGCTACTGTAAGGTCGTAGTGACCATAGCCGAGATTGATTACAGTAGCGGAGAAGGCACGGTCCTCCAAGTCCTCACAATAATTGTTTATTAAACTGAAAGGAAAGTCAGGGTCTTGCAAGTTCGCGATGTACAGGGTTGATCAAGACTTGCAGTGCGGAATCGATAAACTCTTCCAAGCCACCATATTCTTGGGCCTGTAATGCCATGTCTAACTTATCCATCTGCTTGACAAAATCAGCCTCTGCTGACTGTTCATTCCAAAGGTTCCGCAGATGCTGACGATTGTATAATGGCTCAGTCATCTCAACAAAGGCGGCGGATTCCATTTTATGTTTCTCGGCCACATCTATTCCATCATAAGGTGTGATATCTCCGATTCTTACTTCGGCAAGGTCATGGATAAGTGCCATTTCCAGAACTTTTAGTTTATTCAATTCCTTTGGGCACAATATCATGCAAAGCCAAGCCACTCCCCAAGAGTGAGCAGCAACACTTTCAGGATTCTCTATTCCCGCTCGAATCCAGCCTGTTCGTGGCAGGGATTTCAGTTTCAGTGCCTCAAGTAGCAATTCTTTCATGGGTTGGCGATAACGCTGTTTTGTTTGAGTGCATCGGCAAAAAACCGGCTATAGGTTGAAAAGCAGGGGCATTATTTCACTAACATGGTTGAGCATCTTCCACCGCCACCGAGCGCCGCGGAAAAGATGGTGAAGGCAACCAAAAAAATGGCCACTTCGACTAAAGTCAAAATGGCTTCATTAAGAGAGGCATTGGCTGAAAAATTTACTTCGGACGGAAAGGAAGAAGAAGAAGAACAGGGGGTTATTCCAATTGAAGAACCATCTACTGATGAAGAAAATTCAGAATCTCAAAAGGCTGAGCAAGAACAAGAACTTGATGAGGCTGAGGATGTCGAACAAAACGAAGAAGAAGAATTGCAACATTTATTGCAAGAAGCAGCGGAATTAATAAAGGTTCAAAATGATGAACTATTCGACCTTCGTGCCCGAATAGGAATGATGGAATTTGAAAAATTAAGTCAACCGGAAATTATTGAAAATAAGATGGACAAAGAAAAAAGGATTCGCCCTGGTTCCCTTGGCAAAGACTTACACATGACTATCGGCGATGGAATAAAATTGATGGGAGTGTCTTTACTTTGGCTTGTTGTCTTGATAGGTGCCGACAAAGTCGTGGGAATATATGGCTTAATGGCTGGTGGAGTTTTACCTACTGATTTGTTGACATGGTCCATTGGTTCCTGCCTTTGGTGTTTACATCTATTGTATATATTGAATAAAACTGAGACGATTCTCTCATTTGGGTTGGGATTTAGAATACAGACTTCTATTGCCGTAGGATTAGCAGTTGGAACAGCGATATTATTGACCCGAAAAGAAACTGCCACTGTGACAAATGTATGGACATATGGTTCCGTATTCGCTTTTATTGTGCTTCTTTTTTCTGGCTTTGGAGGAGCATTTGTGCGAGCATATAGTCGTAAATTTAGGCCTGATTCGGAACTCGAAGATCCACGTGTCATAACAAGCGTAGAAAAAAAAAACGTGGATAAAAAGGCTCTGATGAGTCTCACAGTCGGTTTGATGGTTTTCATATTAATTGCAAGCGTATCTGCTTCAACATTGACTGAATATCTTAGCCCTGCAAAAGATTGCGATGGAGGTGTTTCTGAAAGAATGATGGCAGATGGTGATTGCCCTCATCGCTTGAATATTGCCTCTTGGAATTTATATGTTTTTGGACCAAAGAAAGCAAATGATAACACGAAGATAGCAACGATTGCAAATGTTATCAGAGATTATGATGTCGTCGCGATTCAAGAAATAAAAGATGAACAGATGACTGCACCTTACATCTTACAAGATGAATTGGAAAAACATTCTGAATTTGGAATACTACTATCCAACCGAACTGGTGCATCATGTCCGCCTACAGCGCCTGAACAGTTTGCATTTTACTATAATGTTGAAACAATCAAAGCATTGGATTCTGGGTCAAGTTATCCGAATAATGATTGTGCATTTACAAGAGAACCATTTGCTGCTAGATTTCAATCAATGGAATTTGATTCTGATTTTGTTTTAATTACAGCACACCTAAAGCCTGATGATGCAATTTCAGAAATGCAATCTCTCCCAGAAGTTCTTGAATGGGCTAGGTTTCAATATCCCGATGAAGATGATTTTATTATTCTTGGAGACCTAAATGCTGATTGTGATTATGCCAGTCAATCCCAACTTGCCAGCCTAGAATTGAGAAATGGTAATTACGACTGGATAATTCCCGACAATGCATCAACAAATACGGCTGAAGCCTCAAGTTGTGCTTATGATAGGATAATTATTCCATTTGGAGAAGTTGAAGAACATATAGAGGGATACAATATTGATTGTGAGGTTTCATCAGTTTCAGATCATTGTATCATTTCAACTAAGATATCTGCGCATGAAGCCTATCGCATCCGGGTCCTTAGCCAAATCCTTGGTGATATTCTTCTGATGAGATTCTAATGTCCCGCCACCGATTTCCAAAAGTTTAGCATCTCTCCAAAGCCTTTCCACTACATATTCCCCGACATAGCCGTATCCACCCATGACCTGAATTGCTCTGTCTGCGATGTTTTTGGCGGCCGTTGTTGCGAAGAGTTTGACCCCGTCGCTGTCTAAGCGGTTTCCACTTTCTCCAAGTTTCATTTGTGATGCGGTGTGATAGAGATAGACCTTCATAGCCCTATATTCTGCCCATGATTCCCCAATGTGTCTCTGGATTTGTCCGAAGTCTCTGATTCTCTTGCCGAAGGCTTCTCTCTCTTCGGCATATTTGTTCATAGCCTCTAATGAGCGACGAGCAATCCCGACTGCCATCGCTGCTAAGGTTAAACGCTCTAATTCGAGGTTGCGCATCATGTGGCCCAATGCTCCGCCTTGTTCCCCAACCATATTTTCTGCTGGCACGATACAATTATCGAAAACAAGTTCAGCAGTGTTGCTGGCACGCATTCCAGTTTTATCTTCGATTTTTTGACCTACGCTGTAACCTTTGGTGCCTTTTTCTACTAAGAATGTTGAGAGCATCTTTCGGCCTTTGTCGTCTTTACCTGTTTGAGCATATACCCAAACAATGTCAGCAGGTGTTCCATCTTCGTCGATGCAGCCATTTGTTATCCACATCTTACTTCCGTTGATTACCCAATCTCCATCTTCGTTCTTGATTGCGTTTGTTGAAAGTCCAAGGACGTCTGTTCCTGCATCAGCCTCTGACATCGCCATGCAGCCAATTGCTTCACCACTGCAAACTGCAGGTAGGAATTTTTCTTTTTGTTGCTGACTGCCATTGACTGCTAAGTTGTTTACGAATAACATGCTATGTGCAAGATATGCTAATGCGAAGCCTGGGTCGCTGGCTGATAATTCTTCATGGATGATTGCTGCTGCTGTTGCATCCATCCCTGCTCCGCCAAATTCCTCTGGCACAGTAATACCTAGTAATCCCATTTCGCCGAGTTCTCTGAAGAGGGGGAGATTGAATTCTTCTTTTCGGTCAAATTCGAGTGCTTGGGGCTCGACAGATTCTTCAACAAATGATTTGACCATCTCGCGAATCATGAGATGTTCTTCACTTGGATTGAATAAATCGCCTGACATACAATACCTCCGAACAGGTCGCCGACCTGTCTTCTTATGATGAAAGCATCGCTTAAGTCATTCGCGCTTTTCGAACTCTCACAGGCCTATTATCAACTCTAACATGACCATCTTGAGCTGCTGCTCTCCAAGCCAAACGTGCTACGGTTGAATCGCCCTTGATGACCTTGCGGACTTTCCTTCCTTGCTGTTTTGGAAGTGCCTGTGGAATTTCTTGTTTCTTAGTTTCATTTTGTGTTAATCCTGAAAGAACCCTCGCTGCTGCATTCTGGTGACTTGCTAATTCACGTGTTGGGTCCAGACGACGCTTTGCTTCCCTATGAGCAGTATCGCCCTGTGTTTCTGCTTCATTTTCCATCATATCCATCAATACACATTGCATTGAGAATTCTTGCTTTCGCTGTTGTACTCCCATCCCCATCGATATTCAGGGAGTCGGGCGGTAGTATAACACTTCCTTTAACAGACTACTATAATATGGCGTTTTTAAGACCCTGTAAAATTGGCCACAACCTCTTAGCAAATGGCTCCATCGAATGGTTATGGGCGGAATTCTGATCCTTGCTGCATCGACAGGAAATAACTTGGAGTTGTCGAGAATATGGGCTTCAGTTGCTGATGAAGAAGGCCACTCGAGTGAAATAATAGATTTGTGCTCTCTGGGCTTTGCTCTATTTACTCCGGCTTTGCAAAAGGCAGGTGCGCCTGATGGGCTTAGGGAATTAGAAGCCAAGATGGCTGCCGCAGATGCCTGGGTGATTTGTGCACCTGAATATAATGGTTCAATTCCTCCATCTCTGAACAATGCAATTGCTTGGTTATCAACCAACGGCGATGATTTTCGTGGACTCTTCAATGGCAAACCGGTTGGCTTGTCAACGCATAGTGGCGGAGGAGGAAGTTCTGTCATCGCTGCCATGCGAATGCAGTTCTCATATCTTGGTTGTAATATCATTGGCCGCTCTGTTTTGTCAAGCGATAGTAAAGCAGCCAATCCAGATGCAATGAAATCTATCCTATCACAACTCATTTCCTGAAATTGGTAGATGCTCGTGCCGGGATTTGAACCCGGGTCGAAGCCTCGAGAGGGCTTCATGATGGGCCGCTACACTACACGAGCGTAAGACGAGTCGCGCAATCGCACCCACTATTTGAGTGAAACGCAACATCTCCCTGTTGTTCACTTTCACTCCAAAACTGAAAGTGTAATCGTGCCACTGCAGGGAATCTTCTGTTTCACTTTCACTTTCACTCCCTTGCCTTGCTTCATATGCAGGTGCCAGTAGATGGAGTTTGATGAACACCACCGAGAATGATGAATTGATTGGGCTGGGCTTCGCCGACTTGGAGCCAACCAGTACAAATCACGAGGAATTGCCTGTATGGGCGATATCCTCAGTATTACTGGCAACTGCAGATGGAAAATTACCTACAACAAAAGGCATGCATTGGAAAATATCCTCATGGCCATTTGCAATAACTCGAAAACCCTGGAAGCACCTCATAGAGAGGGTACGAAATGGTGGTTTAGCATGAGTCGAACAAAGCGCCTACGTGGAGCCTTAGTCGAATACCTGGCCGAAGCAGGACCCGCCAACACTTCCGAAATATTCGATCACATAAACTCAAGATTCCGTTGGGGGTCAACGATGAATCAATTGGGAAACGTGTTAGCCCGTGATGCTCGTTTCATAAAATCGGGTTTCGATGAAAATCAATTAGCGGGAGGCTACCGCCTTAGAGTTTGTATCTGGGAACTTGCAGATGGTGTGGCTGCTTAACGGCAACACAATGAAAACCCCTATGCTCAAGCGCTTAGTGTGACTCAGTCATCCTACAAGGCTTGGCTAGAAATCTCTAGGCCACCAAATGTCATCTTAGGTGGAATTACATGCTACCTAGGTGGATACATCGCAGGAATTGATGATTCAACTAGCCTCGCCTTAATCTTGAGTTCAAGTAGTGTCATGCTTTTCATGGCTGCTGGAAATGTCGTCAATGACATCATGGATTCGGCTATAGATGCAGATGCTCACCCCTCACGGCCCATTCCTTCTGGTAGAATAAATAGGTCATTAGCAAAAGGAGTTGCTGGTGGTTTGTGGATATTGTCTTTACTCTTGATGGGGATTTCTGCAAATCTGCTAAAGGGTATTGCTGATTTGTGGTGGGGTGCAATTCTCATCTGGAGTATTGCAGCAATTTTGATGCTTTCATACGACCTTGGACCACGCACAAAGCAGAGGGGGCTTGTTGGAAATATTGTCATCAGTTTGTTGGTGGGTGTTGTTATCATCTTTGGAGCGGCATCTGTTGGGATGGTTTATCTTCCCTTGATCTGGCTGGTTGGAGCAACTTCATTTTTTATTAATCTGGCCAGAGAAATTATCAAAGATTGTGAAGATTTGGAAGCGGATTCAAAAACTCGTAATTCATTGCCAATGGCTGTTGGCAAGGAAAAAGCAAGAATGATTGCATATTCGATTTCGATGGGAGGCATTGTATGTGCCGCTTTGCCATATTATTTGGGCTACTTTCACTTAGGATTTTTGTTGTTTCAACTGCCAGCAATTCTATTGGTTCTCACTTGCAATGGCAAGATGATGGCTGGCGATGATAAATCTTGCCAACTTCAATTGCGCCAAGGCCTGGTGATGGGCCTTCTTGGCTTTTCTGCAAGTGTGGGATTTTCTTAAAGGTCCAAGAACTCAGCAAGGGTTTCCCATGCCGCCTTATTACAAAAGTAAGTCAAAAGTGACATTTGAGCCCACATACGGTTTTCTGCTTGGTCGAAGACAATAGATTGTTTGTGGTCCATGACTTCATCGGTGACTTCATCGCCTCTATGCGCTGGTAAGCAATGCATGAATGACCAGTCTTCCTCTGCTGCTTCAAGAAGTTCCATATTTACTTGGAATCCATCGAAATCCGCCATCTTGTCGACTTGGTCTTCTTCACCCATAGATACGAAGGCATCGGTATAGATGATGGTTGCATTTTTCACTGCTTTCTTTGGGTTGTGGGTTTGCTTCATCCTACATCCCGTTTCCTTGGCAATATTCTTGGCTCTCTTGACGATATCTTCATCCGGCTCATATCCTTCAGGAACAGCCCAAGTACAATCAACTCCCAAGATTGCACACCCTAGCATAAGGTCATGAAGGACATTATTTCCATCTCCAACCCAAGCAACTCTAGTATTGTTGAGTTTTGGGTCCTTCTCCATCATGGTCATTAGATCTGCGGCGGCTTGGCATGGATGGTGCTTATCTGAAAGGGCATTGATTACTGGTACGCTTGCCTTTTCCGCTAATTCTTCAACATCGGCATGCGCAAAGCAACGGTAAGTCAGTCCATCCAAGAATCGGCTCAAGACCTGGGCAGTATCACCAATAGTCTCGGACTTTCCAATCTGAATATCGCCCTTCAACAGAGTTAGTGGTTGGCCACCAAGTTTGTGGATTCCAGTTTCGAATGAAACTCTTGTACGGGTGCTCGGCTTCTCATAAATAGAGCCAATACTCATGCCGTCAAAGGGTTTGAAATCATAGGAAAAGTCTTCATCATTCTTGAAAGCAATAGCCCATTCAAGGATTGCTTTGAAGTCATCTGCAATATCGTCAATGGCCAATAGGTTGTCGCTCATATCACCTTGGCGGCGGTAGTAATTTCATGAACGTAACTGTTGGGCCGGTATCACTCAATAGTGTCTTTTTCATGCTCGATGTCGCTGGCAAAACCATCTCTAGCATCACCCATTCCACCATACAATGCTTCTGCAAAGGTTAGAATGTCGGCCAATCCTTCTTCCAACTCGCTGGACAGAGGGGTTAGACCAGGGGATTGGGCGAAGTCTTGTAGGAGACGCAGTTGATTGATGGCGAATTCTGTTCTTTGACCCCCTGCTTCCTCATAAAGTGCGAGCTCAAGTATTTCCAAGCGCTCTCCCCATTCCAAGATCTTCTCAAGTTCCCCTTCTTCTAAGAGGTCGCACTTGGATAGGAAATTCTTGGTTGGTAGTCCCAATCTAAACTCAACGATACTCGAAAGAAGCATTTGGGAGACGAATCCGCTGGGTGAACGAGATAACATTGGGTCGAAGAGATAGATGACCGCCGCTTTATCCTTACCCAAGACCTCAATCATATGGGAGGATGCTTCTCTGAAAGCGAATAATTCGACTTGCCCCGGGGTGTCGATTATCATGATGTCACCCGAAAGTCCATCCAATTCTTCTGCGATATCATGGGCTTGTGCTGCTACTAAATCAGCTGCTAAAATTTGTGCACCGTTTGGCCCAAGGTCATATTCCTCCATGACATCAGAAAGGGAAACTAGGTCTCTAACATCGAATTCAGGGTCGTGATGGACTCTTTCTGCTCCTGGGTCGAGATTTATTGTCAAGGTATCTACCTCGATAAATCGAGCCCATCTTTGGAATGCTGTTGTCAATGAACTCTTGCCGGCGCCGGCTGTCCCTACGATGAAGAGAACTGGTGGTGAGGTTGCATCTTGTCCTGCCATGGTTGGGGCCAACAATCACCCGTTTTCAATGCTCGCATCGGCCATACCTCGATACTTCAAGACTGGTCGACAGTCGGCAATCGTTATACCCTGAGCGAGAATGGGCGAAACGCCCGCAGTACTGGGGGCTGGAGATGATTGAATATGAGTGAAGAAATGCCACCGCCACCGCCAGGAATGCCACCAGCCCCTCCAGGGATGGACTTACCACCGCCGCCACCTATGATAGGCGAAGCACCAACTGCACCACCTGGCATGGACTTACCACCACCACCGCCAATGATGGGCGAAGCACCTCCTGCACCTCCTGGTATGGACTTACCACCACCGCCACCAATGATGGGCGAAGCACCTCCTGCACCTCCTGGTATGGACTTACCACCACCGCCACCAATGATGGGCGAAGCACCTCCTGCGCCACCTGGCATGGACTTACCACCACCGCCACCAATGATGGATGAGGCACCTCCTGCGCCATCTGATATGGACTTACCACCTGCACCACCAGATATGGATTTGCTAGCACCTCCTGCACCACCTGCTCCACCAGATATGGAAGCACCACCTGCACCACCAGATATGGATTTGCTAGCACCACCTGCTCCACCAGATATGGAAGCACCACCTGCACCACCAGATATGGATTTGCTAGCACCTCCAGCACCACCTGCACCACCAGATATGGATTTGCTAGCACCACTTCCTAGCCACGACTTACTTGTCGGTGGAACAGTCGACGAACCTGTTGCATTCACTGAAGACACAACTCCAAGTGGCCGCCACGCTCAAGGACGAATTCGTTCTATTGAAGATTTAGACTTAGTACAAGGCGATAAGATCCACGGCTCTCTCTCTGAAATTGAAGATTCACTCCTCACTTGCGATGGAGAGATTGTCCGACAAAATGTCACAGGGAAATTGGAATTACATAACCCAAGTTCCGAAGACAGACTTTGGGATATCGACATCTTCCTTGCTGACTCTGGAGCAACCGACCTTTCCAACGAACACTTACCAATCGATGAACTAGAGCCAGAGAGCAACCATACGGTAGAATACACAGTTAAGGGCGCAAGAATGCTGATTCTGAAAGAAAGAATCGATACGAACCCTGCCCGTGCTCAAGAGCGAAGCCTTTCAATCAGCCATGATACAGAAGCAACAGCAATCAGTCTCCAAATAGAGGTGGAAAACGTAGCATCGGTCTCTTTGAATGACGTGGAAGTAACTCGTGATATCCCTGACCAAATTGAAATCACCTCAGGTGCTGAAGTTGATTCGGGAGTCCTAACTTGGAAGGTTGGAACCTTGAGTCCAGGAGAAACCAAAACCCTCTCATGTGAAGCGAATGTACTGGTCGCTGAAGTTGGGCCTGTCAACGCAGGTTCTTCCAAAGCAACCTACAATGCAAACGCAACTCTCTCAACTACCCACTTCACTGAACTCGATGCATTCTGCCGTGGATTCAGCTACATGGTAGTCGATGAAGATGAACGCCCAGACAACTGGCGTTGTCAAGCAGTCTTCGAGAACCGTTCCAGTTTCGCTGTTGACCTCGTTAAACTACAGGTAAGAGTATCTGGAAGTGAGGACTTATTGTTCGATGTCTCGGATGTTGCAGACGATGTTCTTCCCCAAGACAAGTGGGAATCAGAGGTTATGGTAGTTGAAGCAAACGACAGACCTGATTTCACAAATGAATTAGGATACTCAGTCATCCCTCGTATTGAGCACAGTTCTTCTGGCAGCATTGAGTTAGAACCACAGACCTTCTCTGTCTTGGAAGCCGATGTTCAGAAGACTTATGATGCAGCAATTCTCAGAAGTTATCGAGAACAAGTTGTAAACTCCTGCTTAAGCATTAAGAATACTGGTTCATCAGAAATCAATTTGATGAGAATTACAGATGATATTCCTGGCTTATTCAATGCCCTTGATACCGACTCCATCACCATTAACATCGATGGAGAAAGGATGAGTGCTGAACAATTCCGTGCAGAATTAAAGGATGGAGTCAGCCTTGAGGAATTCCGCCGTAGCCCTGATGGAGAAGGCTACACTCTGGAATTAACTGTTGGAACTCGTGGTCCAATCGGCCTATTATCGGGTCAAACTTTAGAAATCAACTATAGTTTGACTGCACCAGATCCAACACCTGCTAATGAAGAAGTTGCAGCGCCTAGTAGAATAGAATTCAGTGCCGAGAGATTCGGACCTGTTTGTGCTCGTGATGCAAGCGACTCCCCAGTCATCAAGGTCAGCCATAAGCGCCGCAAGTTCAGCGCTGGAAAGACCGTCATTCCAATCGGTGGAAAAGGTCGCTACGAGGTTCTAATAATCTTCGAAAACCGCTCAGATACTGCCCTTCAGGACCTTGTTATCCACGACATATTACCATCTGGTTTTGATATCAAAGACTGTATTATTAGAGGTGCAGGTAATGAAAAGCGAAGTGATGTTGAGATGAATACCTCCGACTCAGATGATGGTATGAATGTTGAATGGAACGTTCCAGTGATTGCCAAAGATGAGCGCTTAGAAGTATCTTACGAGATAAAGGGAGATGGGGACATCGATGCTCAAGCAATGCAAAAATTCCACGGCGCCACCTTTGGCGACGAGGTAGAAGATGACTCTGCCATGGCCAAGATGACTAGTGATAAAGTCGAAGAAGATGCTGCAACTGAAACTGATATAGCCAGTTTTAGTTGGAATGAAAATGTCCTCCTAAAGGTAATGGAAGCAAACGGGATAGAAGACCGCGACGCATTCCTTGCCCATGCAATAAACTTCGATACAGATAACAACAAATATCTGAACAAGGGAGAACTATCCTCTGCTGCTGAAGCATGGGGTAGCAAAGAAGAATCTAGTGAAGATGACTCTGAGCAGGAAGCCGCCGATGAAGGAGAGGCTGCAGAAGAAGTAGCTGAGGAAGAAGCCGCCGATGAAGGTGAGGCTGCAGAAGAAGTAGTTGAGGAAGCACCTGAGGAAGAAGCCGCCGATGAAGGAGAGGCTGCAGAAGAAGTAGTTGAGGAAGCACCTGAGGAAACTTCTGGTGGAGTACTGACCTGCGAAATCTGCACAACTCAGAATCCTGAAGGTACTCCAGAGTGCACAACTTGTGGCTTCAAATTTTAAGCAAATTATTCTAAGCCCCATCGTGGCCAACTGCACTTGACTTCATCGTCAGGAACCAAGATGATGATTGGTGTGTTCACGTTTGAGATGACTTGAACAAGAGCCTCCATGTTTACAGGAACTCTCTTCTTAGCCTGCATATCTATAGCCAACCATACACCGGGGTTCTGCTTGTTCCATTCTTCTAATTCGGCCTTTGCTGCTTCAAGTCTATCATTTGGATGGGACTTCAATAGTTCCAATCCCCAAGGCACTTCCCCATAGGATGTAGTCCAGCACCAAACAGCAGGAGGGTTTTGCATGCGTGCTAATTGTGAAAGGGCGTTTCCTTCGCTTGCCACAACAGGACTGCCCGAAGTAGGCATTTCCATTCTGTGAATCATAGTTCGCACTTCCATTAGATCTTCTTGTTCTGATTTTGGAGGGGATGTTTCTCCAACCCCAAATAATAGTCCAGCATTCTCTACTGAATCTGCTCCTTGCTCTACTTCAGGCTCAGGTACTTGTTCAGGTTTGGGTTCAAGTTCTTGTTCAGGCTCAGGTACTTGTTCAAGTTCAGGTTCTTGTTCAGACTCAGGTTCAGCAATCTCAACTTTAGGAATGGAATCCCAATGGTCATCTCCAATCCAACTTCCTTGGCTAGCACCTGCTGTTGGTTGAATATCTTCAAATTCAATCGAAACTTCTTGATCAACCCCCCAACTCGCTCTAGCCTCTTGTGAATCCAAACCACTTCCTGGCAAGGCGATTTTCAAAGATGGTTCGGTTTTCTCATCATCATCAGAGAAAATATCGAATGCGCTATTGTCTTTGTCAACTAGGAGCTCCTCGCTCATTATTCCAGCCATTTCCTCCATTGAGCCAGAGACTGCACCGACCATTGCGATTCCACTCGATGTCTCTAACCACTCTGGATTAGCCATTGCTGGTACCGTAGCGCCGATTAATGGGGCACACATTTCCAGCACCTTATGGACTTCTTTTGAAGAACTTTCACTAGCAATAAATGCTTCATGCAACCTGTCCCATGCTTGTTGGGGCTTTCTTCTACCAATCAGTGCACGTCCAAGATTTGCCAAAGCCCTTTCAGGCATATATGACATTGAAATGCATCGCTCAAACCATTTTGCGGCTTCTTTGTTTCTACCGGTTGAATAAGCACAATCACCAGCAAGCATCACCAAATTCCCACGCTCACCTTTCTTCCTTAGGACTCTTTGTAAATGGGGAAGGGCTGCCTCATAGCGTTCTTTTTGGGCAAGAAAAACTCCTAATTTTTCATGGATTTCAAGGTTCCTAGGATGTACTCTAACCGCCTTCCTCAATTCTGATACGGCTTCATCCATTAGCCCCATTTTAGCCTGCGCATCGGCCATATCGAGGGTCGCTTGAACCGCATCCATGCTGTGCCATGGTGGTTCATGCTGAAAGCATGCCGAATGAATGATTAGAAAATCACTACCTTTGATGAAGCCAAACTTCATGTGAATCAGCGAGTCGCACAGGCCATGGCACAGGCTGCACCAGGCGCTGGACCTCCCGCTCCAGCGGGTGGTATGCTGATGATGCTATTTTTCATGCTGATGATGATGGTTCTATTGCTGAACCCAGGATTCAGGGAAGGTTTGGCCGGTTATGCAGACCCAATCCTTTCACCAGTGCTCCCAGAAGAAAAATGGTTTGTGATTACAGTACTAGTCATTGGAACTGCTTCAATGCTGGTTAATACTGTTTTGAGGAATTTTTTCATCGACCCAATAAAGCAGGCTCACATCGCTCACCGCATGTCACAAGTTCGTCGTATGACAAATGAGGCGGCAATGGCAAGAGACCCAATCCGCAAGGAAAAGGCGGCAATGCTGCAACAACAATTGATGCCAGAACAAATGGCTGTTCAAATGGGCGGAATGAAACCGATGATGTTCACTTTCATCTTCATTATCGCGATATTTGCATGGGTAGGGAATGTGGTTAATGGATTCAGAGTCGATTATATCAGCCTGCCTTGGACCCCTGAATGGAATATGTTAGATGGTAGATTTCTATTGTTCCCTGCATGGATTTGCGTCTACATCTGTATGTCAGCACCGATGGGTAGAGCAGTTGACCGCCATATCAAATTATGGAGATACAAATCCCACCCCGTGGTTCTTGCCGGAGAAAGCATTCCAGAACCACACTTGCATCTGATAGTTAACAAGGAAAAACAAGGCAACCAAGCAAGGTCTCGCCAACGCCGCTCCAAAGGACAGTTCAAAGGCAGTAGTGGTCCAAAGTCCTCGGAAAAAGTAGTTTCAAAAACAATTTCCTCAAGAACTCCACCAAAAGAAGGCACAACTTGTCCTGAATGTGAAGGTGAAAATGTAGAAAGAGCCGGTAGTGGCGAATTAAGATGCGGCATATGCAGACATCTATGGAAGTGAAGCAAATGTTGATGATAACAGTCAGCGGTCAGGCTGGCAGCGGAACCTCAACTTTGGTTGCTGGATTATGCCAAGCATATAGTTGGGATTACCTAAATGGTGGAATGGTCTTTCGAAGCCATGCCAAAGCGCGTTCGATGGGTTTAGCAGAGTTTTCAGAACTTTGTAAGCAAGACCTCTCTGTCGATAGGGCCCTCGATGAAGAACTACGGATGCACATGAATAAGGTATCTGGCCCTCAAATCGTGGAAAGCAGGCTGTCTGGCTGGTGGGCATTCAAAGAAGGAATCGAATGTGTCAGGCTGTGGCTTGAAGTTTCAGTTGATGAGAGAGCACGCCGAGTCATTGCACGGGAAGCAGGAGAACATCTCCAAAGAAAACAAGAAATCCTTGCTCGTGAGCAAAGAGACTTGTCTCGATTTGAGAATCTCTATGGGCTAAATCCCAGCGACTCTACCCCCTACACACATGTACTCGATGCTACCGCCCTCAACCAAGAGGAAGTGCTGGCAGTAGTGCAATCATACCTTGAGGAGGCCAAAGAATGAGCATAATAGAATTCACAGAAGCCAATTCATCTCCTGAACATGGCAAAAGACCAGAGGCAAGGAACCTCGAAGAAAGGATGGCATCAGGCATCATCCTCCTCGACAAAGCGGCTGGACCTACTTCTCATCAATTAGCGTCGTGGGCTCGAGAATTATTTGCTATGGAAAAAATGGGCCATGGAGGCACATTAGATCCATTTGCAACGGGGGTACTTCCACTTCTACTTGGAAAATCAATGCGTCTAACAGCAAGTTTACTTTCTCATGATAAGACCTACGTTGCAGTCCTAAGAATCCATGGAGGTTTTGATGAAGAGCAACTTAATTCCGCTATAGAAAGACAGCGTGGACGGATTTATAATGTCCCACCAGACATCTCAGCAGTAAAGGTTCAAGTTAGAACCCGACGCATCAAAAGACTCGAAGTACTCGATAACGAAGGCGAATATTTAGTCTTAGAAATCGATTGTGAGGCTGGAACCTACATCCGTACGATGGCTAGAGATATCGGACTTTTGATCAACCGACGCTGTGAACTGGTTGAATTACGAAGAAACAGAAGCGGAATTTTCAACTTAGAGAACTGTGTTAGCATGCAAGAATTAGCAGATGCCGTTTGGCTTTGGCAGGAAAAGGGCCAAGAAGAAGCCCTAATGCGCCTAATTCAGCCAATGGAATTACTAACAAGGAGATATCCAAAAGTCATCGTTAAAGATTCTGCGGCAGCAAGCCTTGCTCATGGCTCTCCATTAATGAAGCCAGGATTAGTATCTATGCCTGATTCGGTAAAAGCCGGACATGAAGTAGCCATTTATACCCTGAAGGGTGAATTAGTCGCTCTAGCAGAATTGCTCTTCAGCACTGAAGAAATCGCCGCAAAAGATTCTGGCGAAGTGGCACGCTCAAACTGCGTACTTCTCAACCCTGGAGTATATCCACGATTCAAGGCTTGAATCCAATATTCCTTCAAGCTTCTACGTATTCCTCATAGGTCCATTCATCGGTCTCGATGCGAATCTTTAGTTCACTCATGGTTTTCCCACACTCCTTTCACCCCTCCTTGTGAAACAAGTCCACATGGCCCCCACAGCCGGAAGAGTATCCTCTTCTAACTCGGACTACTTATGATAATTCCCTCGGTTTTCGCGTTTATACGCCTGACGACAAGCGATTCAAACCTCAAACCGAACATCAAAAAACAATACAACTTTCATGCGTTAAGATTACGGCCATAGAGTCTCTATCGCCACATATTGCTCGATGGGGCCGTGGCCGGGAATTGAACCCGGGCCGGCAGGACCACAACCTACCGTGCTAACCCCTACACTACCACAGCCATCGAGTAAGCCGGCGACCGTCGATGACCGTTTGAAGGTTGTGCGCATAACTGCAAGCATTAGACCACGACTTTGAAGGGTGGCGATGGTAGCCCATAGGTCATGGCGAGTCAAAATGGGACCTCGGCAATTTTGGTAGCCTTGCTATTATTGCCCTTATTGGCAGCGATTCCAACTACCGCAAGAGTCGTTGATTCAATGGAATCCTTTGATTTAGTAGATAGCAGCATTCTGTCTTCAGGTGAATGGACTTTCACTAACCAAGTTTGGCCCGGAAACGATGCAGCCGAGTTCACCACTGGAATGTCTGCAGATTCAAAGGTCTCTTTCACCCATAGCCGCCCATTAAACTTGGAATCCTCAATATTTTGGGCACAAGAAAATGCTTCTGAATATGGCGGCGGTGCGGTTGGTGCACCCGATGGCACATATTCTTGGACATTAGGTCCTGAAATAGTAGTCAATACTTTTGATGTAGCAGCCTCTGAAAATACGGCCTTACGTGATGTCTTTCTGGTTGTTTCCTTTACCATTCCAAATGCCCTTAATCAGGATTCAGTTCGGTTTTCAATCGATGATGCTGGGCACAATGAATTAGTAAAAACTTGGGCTCATACCCAAGCGGCAGTAGACAAGATGAATTCACCCTATTGGGAAATGAATGTTAGTTCATCATTTGATTGGACTTGGTCAGTGATTTCAGGAGCTGAAATAACTCTAGATTATGTGAGCGTTGGAGGGACTGATGATTCTCAACTTCAGATAGATGCAGTTGGAATCCGAGTAGTCCACCAAGCGCCATCTTGGGGTGTAGAAACTTCTGTAGCGGAATTGGAAATCCCTGATTTGGAACTGCCTATTATGGACTTGAATATGACAAATGGAGACTGGCAAGGTTTGACATTGACATCATGCGGCTTAGAGGCTTCAAGCCAAGGAGTAGAAGGAACCTGGACTTCAGAGATGGTCCGGCGTCCACATGGTCAGAACTGGGGTAGAATTTCAAGTGCAGGTACTTGGACCGGCTCCTTAGAAGTCAGTTCATCAGATGATGGCTTAAGTTGGTCTGCTTGGTCCCAAACCGCATTCTCCTCAATTCTTCCTGCCTCAGAGTACCTTCAAATAAAAGTGAAGTTAAGCGATGGTTGCGTTGAAAGAGTACGCCTTGATATTAATGATCCAACCCTCCACATAAGTATCAATATTCATGGTGACGTGGATTCAATAATTCCAAATGGCAGCCGAGTTCAAGTTTCAATGCAGAATGAATTGGTCCACCGCTTTGATATCAGTACCTTAGGCACATACTCGCATAGCGTTAGTATCGGAGATATTCTGCCGGCTGATGGTGAATCGTTAATTCTCCATTTGGCATCAGCATTCACTTGGGACGACGGTGGCGATGCAAAGGATTTGGTAGTAGAGGTTACTGGATTGGAGATTGATGGTGGTTATTCACTCTCATGGGATGAAACTCCAGATTGCGATTTCATCGCTGATTTTGAACTGACAGAAGATGGGTCAGGGCGTATTTTCCCAGTCCAATGCACTGATGATTTAACTGCTGTTGAGAATTTAGAATTGGCAGTATCCTCCTCAGACATTAGTATTATTGAAGCGGATATCATAGAAGACCAGGTCCGAATAAAACTTGTTCCTGAAGCGAGTGGAGAGGCTGTAATCAGCGTTTCAGTTATGGATAGACCAGGCATGGAAGAACGAAATACATGGAGCCAAGAATTTACTGTTACAGTCCAAAATGTAAATGATGCGCCTGTTTTCTCAACCTTGGCTTCGGAAATTATGGTGTCCTTACCTTCAACAACATTCGTCGATTTAGAATTTTCAGATATCGACAATAGCAACAATGAATTGACTGTGAATTTTGATTACTCTTGGGCGACTTTTGAATCGGGAAGGATGAAACTTCAACCTGCCACTGCAGGTGAGTGGGAATTAACAATAACAATTTCAGATGGAACAAATACTGTTTCGCAAATAGTTACTGTAGTGGCTATGGCGCTTCCTGACATCTATGTTGAGTCGGTGGAGATATCGGATTCTGCTGACCATGTTGAGGCCGGTGATGTTGTAGAGGTGATTGGATGGATTCGCAACCAAGGGCAGGCAGATGCCGATTTCATTTCTATCAGGTGCCTTGCAGATGGTAAATTATTCGATGTGGCCATCATTGACCTTGTCGCTCCTGGGCAATTGCGTAGAGTGGTTTGTAATTGGCAAGTTCCTACAAATGATGATGTTGTACTTTTAACCGTTGTTTTAGACCATGGTCTAACGATTCGGGAATCTGATGAATCCAATAATGATGCCTCGAAGGTCATCTCAATTACTGAACCTGAAATCACCGCAACGGGGAGTGATTCAGTTTCTGCAGGCCTAACAAATGAAGTGAAAATCAGTGCGGCTGTAGGTCTGATTCTTATCCTGATTACTGGATTCTTCATATTCGGTCCAAAGGGAATTCGGAAAATTGAATGAGTTTCAACTCTGAAGTTCATCTTGACTCAATTTGTGTCCCATTCGTTCGGCCTTAGTAGATAGATACGACCTGTTATCTTCCCCAATTCCTGCCACCAATGGCATCCTCTCAACCACGTCGATTCCATATTTTGACAATTGCTCGACCTTATCGGGATTATTCGTCAATAGACTGACTCGTGGAATATCCAGTGCTTTGAGTATAGAGGCGGCGATTTTGTAATCTCGAGCATCTGCTGGCAATCCAAGCATCAGATTTGCATCAAGAGTATCTGCTCCTTTGTCTTGTAAATGGTATGCTTGGATTTTAGCGTGCAATCCAATTCCTCTTCCCTCTTGACGTAAATATAGCAATGCACCCCAGCCTTGCCCTTGGATTGCCGCCATTGCAGTTTCCAATTGGGCGCCACAATCACAACGTAAACTAGCAAAGGCATCCCCAGTCAAGCATTCTGAATGTATGCGTACCAATACAGGATCGGGGCCAGACATATCACCCAAAGTCAAAGCTACATGGTCAAGGCCAGTGCTTTGTTCATGGAATACTCGAATTTGAAATTCACCGCTCGCCGTTGGGAGGCGAGCAGTAGATGGGACAGACTGCTGTTCAATTAGTTGAATATCATCGCTTGTCATGTTGTTTCCCCTGCCCTGATGAGATACCTGTATTCTCCCGCATCTGTTTCCACTGAAAGAAGGGTCGCATTAATCCTCTGCAATAAAATTGGCATGTCATGTAGTGTTTCTGGGTCATCCGCCCAGACTTCTAATACCTCTCCAGTTTCCATTTCTGCTAGCGCTTCTCTTGTCTTAGCAATGGGTATCGGGCATAGAAAGCCGATAACATCAATCCTCTTGCTAACTTCATCAATAGCACCCTTGCCAAGTGGAAGCGGCTCTAGCATCGCTACAACCTCATGGATATCCCTTTTCAATCCGGCGACCATCTAGTTCGCTGATTTATTACCACATGACTCAAAGGCGAGCGCATCTTGTGTATGCATGATGGAGACTGCTACTAAACGTGCTGATGACGATATGTCATGGCCTGAAGTCGGCAGGTTGGGCCTTCGCTACCTCAAAATCCCACTTGCTCTTCTGGTTTTGGAGATGGTTTACTGGTTCCTCACTCAACCATCCAATACTTTGGCTGTTATTCAGACAGTCGAGGCTTACCTATGGCATAATCTGACGGAGTTGATATTTGGACCTGGGGCAAGTGAGTTTTCTACTCACCAAGGTTGGTGGACACGGGTTGATTTGATACACCCAAACTTTCCAGATGGACGAATTGCACTATTCGTTGGCGATGAATGTGCTGGCATACATGAAATGCTATTCATATCAACTTTAGTCATGTTAACTGATGGCGTTCCTCAGCGTTTGAAATTGCGAGGGATTGCCGTTCTTTGTTCATTGGTATTCGTCTTGAATCTGATGCGTCTAACTCTTCTATATCATTTTGCAAGGTCTGGGTGTGATGTAAACCCACGAGGTGTATGGTGTGCAAATGAGATGTATGAATTTCACAAGATGATGTTCGAATATGGATTCCTCCTTATCTTAGTAGGGATGTGGACTGCTTGGTTTTACTGGGTTGGAGGGCCAAAACGCGTTAGAGAGGCAGCAGAATCAGAGACTGGAGGGTGGAAAATCAGTTTCCGCCAACAATGGAAATCAATCCACATTGGCTTAATCGCAGTTGCCACTGTTTTGTTTATTCTTGCAGCCTCTTCATGGACTGGAGATGAAACTCAATCTGCAATTACTGAAATGGAGGACTGTGATTCTTTGAATGAAATATCAGCACGTTGTGGGCAGGCGATGAGAAATTATGATGATGCAATTTCTACCGCTTGGTCTCTGGGCACTTTAGGAATGTTGACCATTGCAGGTACTTCGGTTAATATTCAAAGACCAGAAAAAAACCTCGAATCAGAGTGAAACAGTGATATTAACGCCGTTAATTTCACTACCATCCAATGCTTCTTTGACATAGGATACCTTTGAGGAATGAACTTCCAAAGTGGTTATTCCATCTTTTGTTCTAATGTCGCCAAGTGCTAATTCCTGCATTCTGACCAAAGACATAGCATGTTCAATAATCGCTAGTTTTGATATTTCACCAGATAATTGAAGGGTTAAAGGAACCATTCCAAATACATCGGCAACTTCACTCCAGTCATCCATTCTGCGTACAGGGTCTCTAACTCCTTCCGCCAATTCTGGTGCTTCGCTATCAGCGATATGTAGACCAAGACTTGATCTCAACCTGTTTAAGTTCGGGACATCATCTTTGGTGATAAATGACCATGCTTCTCCCTTTCTACCAATTCTACCTGTACGCCCAATCCGATGGACATAGGAATCCAAATCATCGGGCAAGTCATAATTGATGACACAAGAAACATCTTGGACATCCAGTCCCCGAGCAGCCACATCTGTTGCTACGATAATCTCAACTTCTCCTTGACGGAATTCGTTTAGAATTCTCTCACGCTTATTTTGAGCCAGGTCACCATGCAGTCCAACGGCCGAGTTGAATTTATGCTTAGCAAGACGCTCAACTAACATGTCAACCATGCGCTTTGTATTACAAAAGATGATTGTTTGACCCTCGCGTTCTTGAGAGAGTATTCTTCCCATGACCCATAATTTATTGCCACGTCCTATGCGAACTGCGTGTTGGTCTATATCTGGAACATCCAATTCAAACCCACCGCTGCTGACATAAACATGCTCAGGCATGAACTCATTTGCTGCATCGAGAATCTCAGGCGGGAAGGTAGCACTAAAGAGCAGAGTTTGTTGGCGATTTTCCAACTTCTCCATAACCCACATTATATCGGGCATGAAACCCATATCGAGCATTCTATCTGCCTCGTCAAGGATAAACATCGAGGGATGGCTAAGGTCGATATGCCCCCTCTTGCTCATGTCCATCACGCGACCAGGGGTTCCAACGATGACATCTACGCCATCATCTAGTTGCTTTGCTTGCTTTTCAATATCTGTGCCACCATAGACACTGATGATTTGCAATCCCTTGTCAGTTTGAAGTTGGTTGAATTCTTCACAAACCTGACTAGCGAGTTCTCTGGTGGGTGCTAGGACCAATGCCTGCAATTTGCCAATCGCTTCACACCGTTCTATAATTGGAATTCCAAATGCACCGGTCTTTCCAGAACCAGTTCTTGCTTGGCCGATGAGATTCTTTCCCTCTCTTGCAGAAGGTATCGACTCTAATTGAATCCAAGTTGCATTTTCCCAACCTAAGTTTTCTAAACCCTTGTTGATGGCTGGCTCTAACTTCCATGCTGCAAATGTTTGTTCTGTGATCATTGCGACCGCCTCTGTTCCTTTTGATTCGACTGGGCGCCGGAACGAGGCTCCCAACTTGGACATCAGAATGACTCGTTCTCTGCTTCTTCGCGCTGAATGTCTCCCATCCAGTAGCGCTTAGCATTCTCACGGGTCAGAGGTCGGCGTTTCTGCCTGACGTGCTCAAGAATGTACTGGCGGAACTTGAGGGCCTTGACGCGGTTGATGCCTTTAGGGGTCTGTCCTTCCCATAGACGCTCAAACTGCTCTTCTCGGCCATTGAAACTCTCATCCGACATGATGTACACTCCAGTGAGCCGGCGACCTGAGGTGTTGCTTTAAGCGTGCCTATCTTCATCCTTAGCCAAAGGCTTTGCTGGGTTGTCTTCCTCTAGAGCCAACCGAGGTGGTAAATCTGCCTCACTTGCCATAATTTCAAGGTCTCTTGCAGGCACAGGTTCAGCCGGAGCCAAGTAGGCATTTTTCCTCGCCTCATCACCCTCTAATTGGTGGTCTACTGCTAAGTCCTCAAGATATTTAATCAACTCCTTATCGGTTTCTTGTTTCAGCAATTCAATGGCTAGTTCTCTAGCCTCATCATCGCTATAGAGACGAGTGATTAAATGGATGCAGGCTTTTCTTACCGCAACATCTGCGACTCTACAACCACTAGTAACCAAAGAGCGCAACTTGGTAGAAGAAGAGTCTAATCGGTCGAGACAACTGATTACCTTGGCACGGACCTTTTCCTCAGAATCAAAGAGCGCATCTTCGGCTAAGATTAGAGCGATTTTTGGGTGTGATTCTGCCAAAGGACGCAGCGTAGATGCCGCCCTGATTCTAACTTCTCCGTCTTCATCTTGTAAGGACCATGAAATAAGGTCCCAAATCTTGGCCCCAGAGCGCGACACTAATCTACTCAACATCGAAGCTGCATCTCTTCTCAATCGGGGCTCCTTTTCCCGAATCAACCGGTCGATATGGTCAGCAGCAACATCCGGCCAGATACTACACAATGAGCGCAATCCTCTCCAGGCTTCTTTTCGTCGGCTTTCAACAGTATGACGTAATTCGATATGGAGTAGGGTATCAGTACCGGAGGGGAAGTCTGCGGCCAAATCTCCAAGGCAGTGAGATGCTGCTTGCTGAACCATCGTAACATCATCATCCAGCAACTCTGCAAGATAATCCAGTAATTGCTCAGAATCGCGCATTGCACATATGGGTAAAACTTCAATTCCAGCCATGCGAACTTCAGGATTGCTATCCGCTAATGCCATTACTAAGGCATCGTGCATTGGCTTTAGTGGCCCAGTTATCATTCTTGGGAGGGCTCTAATTCCAGCAGGTCTGCCAACTTTGACAGTTCGGCCTTCAAATAACACTTCAATAACCGAAACATCCCCTCTAGCCAGAGGAATCACATCCTCTCTTTCGATTTCACTCCACGGTCCGATTTTTATTGTTCGAACTTTTTTCTTCCGACTTCGCCGGTTCCCAGTGTTGAGAGGTTTGCCTGTCAGAGGATGTCGGGCGATATATTCGTCGGCCATCTGTATCCACCAGCGGCCGCGCATCACGCCATCACCCATGAAGGTATGCAGTATTATGCGTTAATTGTTCGGGCATTCACCAAACCACAAAGAAGAAGACCATCTAGTATTGCCAAAACATTATGCGAGGCAGTAGGGGGTGGGGGGCGACTTGTCTTTGTCTCCTTCTGTTAGCATCAATCATGGCTCCGAACATGGGGCATCAAGTACTCGATGATTTCGACAATAAAGAGGAAGTTATTGTCATCCATGAAAATTGGTCAAGCAATGGGGCAACGAGAACTGACCTCAACATCAGTGAAGAAGGTAAGCCAATCATGAAGAGACCGGATTTGCCATTCACCAGCGTCAGCAATCTTCCAATAGCCAAGACAGGAGCAACTTCTGTTGCAATACCAGAATTGGGAGAAGTATGGGTAATCGGGGGAAGAGAAGACCCGAATCCCAGTCAAAGCAATGATGAAATGGCAACCAACATGGTGGAGGTCTATGACTTTGCTAATGATGCGTGGGGTGGTGCCGGTGGGATGGACAGCGCCCAACAATATGCTGGCTCTGGCCGAGTTGGAGATTTAATCGCAGTGTTGGGTGATTGGTGGCCGACCAATACTAATCCTAGAAAAAGTTCTGTCGGCATGAATCAAGTCTACAATCTAAGCAACTCTACTTGGTATGATGGTGCTTCATTTCCATCAGAAAGGGCAGTGGGTAATGCTGGTGTCGCAGCCTTGGGAGATTACATCTACGTGGTTGGCGGAGTTAATGCATATAGCGGAACTAATCCAACAAATCAGACCTTGAGATATGATCCTGTTAACGATGAATGGGCGGTTATGGCAAATATGAATCGCTCTCGATGGGGCTTGACTTTAACAGAATATCATGGCTTGCTATATGCGATTGGTGGAGCAATGAAAACCTCCGCAAGTACATGGTATCCACCGGTAGTTTACGATGATGTGGAAGTCTATGACCCAAGCAACAATACTTGGTGGGTTCTACCCAATATGCCAAAAGCATTATTCGGCCATGAAACAGTAGTACTTCATGATGAATTGGTAATCTTTGCTGGCAGCACTGGCTCAAACAGTAACAAAGCATGGGGGTATGACCCCACAACTGGAATCTGGAGAAAGTTATCTGACCTACAGAACGGCTTCTTTGATTTAACTGCTTCAGTTCTCAATAATAGTATTGTCATGGGCACAGGAGACATGTCTAACTACCTCTATAATTCGTGGGGACTTGTCTACCTATCCGATATAATGGTAGCAGGAAATATCAGTTCGACAGAAGGGTGGATTCAATCTCCAGCAATGGACTTACGCCCAGCCACGGAGTTCACCTGTAGGCCAATTCGAATAGATGTCGCTGCCAATACCCCTACTGGCACCTCCGTAGACACTCAAATTCGTAGCCATATGGTTGCAGCAAGTCTTTCCTCAGCCATGTGGGAGGGGCCTGATGGCACAATTTCTAGCTGGTATTCGAGTACCGATAGCATTCTTCCCTTCAGCAATGCAAATCATTTGGCATACCGAGTGCGGATGAAAACTTCAGAAACAATGAATTGGATAACTCCTGAAATCGAGAACATTACTTTGGATATCGACCATGCAGGGTTTTACCAAGCACCTCCGGCGATTGTACATTCTTCTAACGAAGCAATCCCCATTATTACAGGTCATCACATTACCAATGGTACTGCCTTCGATGTGCTGTGGATATCTACCACCGATGGCAACCAACCTAGCCAAACTGTAGCGAGTATCAGTAGAGACCCAGAATCGGGGAATATAGCAATTGAAGATGGATTTGGTCTAATTGAAAATTATTCAGTTGAACCAATTTCTGCATCAAATGGAGACCGCAGAATCCAGTGGAATATCACCTTGGCTGATGGAATCCCAGATGATGGATTGCGTTTCGGGGCCAAAAGTGTGCCACATTCAGGAATAACAATCGAACACGTCCTCAGTAATATTATCGAATTAGACAATGAGTTAGAGGTCTCCATAGAGTCAGTGTCTAGCCGCTGGCCTGGGCAAGAGCAATTATTGGAGATGGCAGATGGCGGAGTGGTCTCTGAAGGGGCTGAACTACTAGTCAAGGCAAAGCCATTTTTTCCCTCGACAATGCAAAACCACAGTGGAGTGAATCTCGAATCAAGGCTTGAACTAAGATTGACCAGTACTAATTCCGAAGGTCAAACAACTTGGTGGAATGAAACTACAGATTGGCTTGATATGGCAACATCAAAAGAGCATTCCTACACCCTAGATCAAATTCTAAATGGAAGCCTTGAAATTACTATACGAGCAAGGTCATCACTTACTTACAACATAACAAGCGGCCATGACCCAATGATGATTTACGTCGATGATGGTGGACCGATTTTAATTTCAACCAGCCCTGAAAATGGTGCTTATATCAATTCTCAAATTAACCGACAGGCCTCGATAACACTTTGGGAACCGGGGGGTCTAAACGCCTCCAGTCTAGAATTACTGACTTGGGTCGAAGCGGCTGATGATGGCAAGAATGGAAGTCCAATGGATGGCCAAGCCCAATCTGAAGAGAAGGTAATAACGACTTTTAGCATTCAAAACCAAGGTACATTGTGGTATCTAAATTTCACTATCAATGATAGTGCAAATTCCGACCACGGCGAAGTGCAAGTTTGGCTGAGTGGCCTTGACGATGTGGCTCATCCATTCGAAAATAATGGCGAAGGTGGGCCATTCCTATCTTGGCAAACAAGGGATGCACGCAAAGGAGTATTGGAATCCATCACCATAATTGGAACTGAAGTATTAGGTCAAGGCATGCGGATGGAACCAGGAATAGTATCGGGTTGGATAATCGAAGTCAGCGATGCAAATGATATCGAGGATATTGACAAAATCGAATTATTGCTCGGTGGAGAGGAAGACATGGGAATCAGGTGGTTATCAGATGGACGAGGTTGCTCTGCCATGGATGAGAGAATAATCAGTGATAGCATCTTATGCTCAAGCAGTACTATCACTGGAAATCTGGTCCTTGACATCAGTTTTGCCCCTACCTGGAGAATCAACCCAAATGAAGTTTCAATCGGCGCGTTGGATATCGTTATTTTTGACATCGACGGCACAGCACGATTTTCATTAGAAAATCAATGGTTCTTGACAACTGATTTGATTCTCAGTAATTTCAGTTTTAGAGATGTTGAAGGGAATTTACAAGGTGAGATTGAAGATGGTCATTACCTTGCAATGGGAGATGAAATGCGCGCAACAGCCAACATCAATCATGGTCAATCCGGATTTGCAATGGATGGACTAGTATTATTGAGATGGGAAGGGACAATCAATGGCGAACAATGGAGTGGAGAACAAGCCGTTGAATTAGTCAACGGAAGCATGGACACGCTAATTCTTGACCCACCAAGAGCCGGTAGTGGTGAATTAAAACTGACAATATTCGATGAAATGGGCTGGCAAACTCTGGGGGAGTTAGGACCAATTTTGATCCACGTTGATGACCAAGACCCACTTCTACTCACACCTGCTGAACATAATCTTCCAAGCCGCTACCACCTCGACGAAGTAGTTGTAACTGCCAGTGTTAGGGATGATATCGACTTTGAGAATTCAATTACCGCATGGTGCCAAGTTCGGGGTAATGGACTTGACTGGCCTGCTGTCTCTCTAACTCTGCCACCGGTTGGGGTATTCAACGATAGAAGCGTTTACTCATTCAAATTCAATATGGGTGGACTTGGGCGTCCTAGCGACTTACCTAGTGATTCTATAATGGCTTGTTGGCTTACCGGAAATGATTCTGCAGGCAGAGAGATATTCAGTGAATCAGGAGTTAATTCCAACACCACACCTTGGTTGGAATTGGAATTAACCAGCACTGGCCCTAACTTGAGAATGACCACTTTCACTAGCGATTCAGATTCAATTGTCATGGGGGATAAATTTCGTGTCTCTCTAAAGGTCGACAATCTAGGAGAAAGCGTAGAACAGCCAGTAACGCTCAACATAACGATGACCTCTCCCGATGGTCAGGTCTTAATGGGATGGAGTGAAACTAAGACTCACGGCTTAGTAGAAAATGGCATCTGGACACTGACCATTGATTTATGGCCAAAACAGAGTGGAGATTGGATATTGACTGCAAGTGTTGACCCTGATGACCATTTGCCAGAACTTAATGAAGAAGATAATAGCATTAGCCTTGAAGTAGAAATGACTGCAAAACCGGATGCTTTCCTATCTCAAATTGCCGAGCCTACAATGTATGGAGGAGGAGCGATAGTCATTCTACTAGTGGTTGTTTTCTTGATTAGAAGGTTGTCTGGGAAGGAAGAAGAACTGTTCATTGAAGAAGAAAAAGAGTTGGTCAAGATATCTGACCCGCTACCAATAAGTGCAGCAAAACCGGCGCATGTGCCAATGACTGTTACTACAGAAGTATCTGCCAGTGCCTTGGCTGCATTAGATAGTCTGAAAATCCCAGAACCCTCAAAGAATGATAAATCAATTCCACTCATCGGCACAAGAGTCGCTGATTGGGAAGGCCTAGTTTGGGCTGGCGAATACGAATATGACGAAGAAGGGTCATGGTTTATTGGCCCTGACTGTGGGCGCTGGAAGCAGGATGATGAGGGTGGTTTTACTCGTTTATCCTGATTTCATATCTCTGACGGATAACAGCATTACGTGATTATCTTCTGTCAATGTGTAGAGGCCCTGTCTGCAGGTTCTAGCAGTATCGAAACTTAGAGATAAGGACCTTAGAGGTCGGATAAAAACAAGTCTCCACTCAGAGCCCAAGAATGAATTCTACTGCTATTCTTCAACGGCAATTTTTCACCCTCAGCAGGAGCCATGATCCAGCGCCATGAAGAACGAATAGAACGAGGTAAGTCTATCCACCATTCCTCAAGAATACCTGGTTGACGCGTTTTCACCATAATCAATTCACCTACCATATCTGATAATGTTTCCAACCTCGCCAAATGGTCTTCTGGGTTTTCGAGCATTTCCGAATTTAACTCTAATTTCACGACAATATTCTGACTTGTAGCATGAGCGGATTGCAATTCTTTGAATTGAGCCCGATGGTCGATACAGACAAGGGAGGAGCCCATCATTATACAATCGATTAAGTCTTGATGATTATCGGTATGCGGGTCAACCAATAATCGTGAACAATTGCGTCCCAAGGTCTTGAGAGCGGAAATTGGTAAAGTTTGGCCTTCCTTCCTGCGAATTTCCAGCATCACATCAAGTCGCAAAAGACGCTTGTCGGAAATGCTGATACTACTGGGTAGTAGCCTATCTCCAGATAAGACAAAACGCGACCATTTGCTGTCTGGCATGGATGGTGCGTTGGCTTTTGTGTTCATTAGTTATTCCACAAAAGGTTTGCACCATGGGGTTAAACAATAGGTACCGCTTCTCAATCTACATGCCAAATCGGCGCTTCGGGCATAAGATGAAGATTTCATCCGAATTGCGCGCTGTCTATCAGTTAATCCGTAAATATCCTGGTGTCTCAAATAAGGGCATTGTCGAAATGACCAATAAAGATGAGCGGATTCCTGATTTCTTATCCGATGAGGAGGGGGTTAATCGAATCCTCAAGAAATTGCGTACTGAAGCAGCACTTGGAAATGTCCCATCCGCCGTAGAGCGTTCCCTAATGGTTCATGATAGAATAAGAGGCGCAGGTTTAGGAGATGCTTTTCGATATTTAGTCCGCAGTGTTGAGAGGGGAGATTACTTTGGCCTGCGAGAAATTCAGAAGGAATTAGGCAGAAATAGTAATTCCTTTCAAAAGAAATTCAATAATCGCATCCCAACATTGGCTGGAGAGTTTCCTGAAATCAATGAAATCTACCAAGCATGGTTGCGCTTGCGCTATGAGAATAATCCAATCGTTGCCATGCATGTTGAAGAATGGTAATGCAAGACTTGAAGGGGGCTTGCCATCACAGTTTGTCCGAGCCCAATGTCCGATAAAGCAGAAGATGATATCCTTAGGGTATTGGCTTTAACTTGGAGAGGGGCAGACAAAACACTCAGCAGAGATACCATCGCTCGTTCTTGGAGCCTTGACCTTCAGTGGTTGAAACCAGATGAAGCCGAAGCTGCTGTCGAACAATTATTAGAATATCAGTGGTTGAAAAAAGAGGGCGATGGGTTATCGCCAAACATGAATTTAAATAATATTTCAGCACCTTTAGGTTGGTTCCCAAGGCCAAGTATTCTACTCCATCCACCGCCATTTGGAAAGCCAAATGAAATCATTCAAGAGAGTGTAAAAACAACTGGCGAATCACCTCTCATCGATGATATCAAAAAACAGCCTGTGGACATAATTGCCGATATTACAGGGTTGGTCAAAGAAGAAGTATTACGACGAGCCAAGCGCAAAAAAAGAGCCTTGGGTTGTGTAGAAGATTGGTTCTGTTTAGCCTTGGTAGCGAGAGAGCAAGGAATTGCAGTTAAACCGCTGATAGAATCATTGCGCGACTGAACTTTCGGTGCCTTTTGAAGCACTCATCACAAGCAAGATTGGAAGCACCATGACAGATAAGATGAATGAGAATAAAACTGTCAATGAGGTAACCAAACCAAAGTCTCGAATCACCGGCATTGGAGATAATAACAAGACCATGAATCCACACATCGTGGTCCCCGATGAAAGAGCAAGAGCAACTCCGGTAGTTGCCAAAGTCCTCTTCATCGCTTCCCAAGGGTCATCACCCTCAGCACATTCAATCTCAAACCGACGCCAGATGTGGATCGAGTAATCTATTCCGATTCCAATCGTCAAAGCAGTCACCATAACAGTCAACACATTCCAATTCAAGCCAAAAATAACCATCGAACCAACTACCCAAAGAGTCGCCAAAGCAACTGGAGCAAGGGTCAACATTGCTGGCATTATACGACGTGTAAGTAAGAACAGAACTGCAAATGAAACTCCAAGACTGATAGCCGTTGACTCGACTTGAGACTCGTTCAGCCCTTTCAATACCGATTCAAGCATAACAAGGTCACCGGTCACAGTGATTACTGCAGTATTTGATAGGGCATTTCGAATTGTTCCACTCGTAGATGGTGTACCAAGTTGTTGTTCGATCTCCTCGATGATATTACTGCTCTGGGCGCTGGTACTGGCGATAACTCGGATTTCCATCCTTAAGTAAGCGATTTCACCATCCTCTATGTGAACTACGACTCCGATTCGCTCAGACCAAGTTCTGCCAGAAAGCGGATCGCTAACTCCGTCATCACCGCTTAATTCTACTAAAGCGACTGAAAGGTCTATTTCCTTTTCAACATCATCTCTGACCAAGGATTGCCCATACATCACGAGGTTATGGCGTTCTCCAAAATCCGAATCCCGCTGTACCTTATCCCTAAGCACTGTGTATATTCCTTCGTAGGCTGGGTGGTCTGAAGAGCGTTCGTTGCCGACAACTCCATGAATATGGCCAAGTCGATTATCCAAGGCATCAAGTTGGATTAGTAAATCAGCGCCATCTGGGATGGTCTGTTGCCCATCAATTGGCTCCCAGAACAAGTAGACAGGTTTCCAACCAGATGCAATATATGCCTCTTGTAATTCTCCACGTACTTGCATGATTGGCATCTCATCATCGAGGAAATCAGTCAAGTCAAACTCTGTTTCAAGGCTAGCCGCGCTGAGCAGAGAGGCAAAAGAAATTATGACTGCAGTAATCAATACTGCCGCTTGATGGCGCTTCTGGACTCCAAGAATACGGTCAACAGCCTTTGGAAATTGCAATGGGGCTCTGTGAACTCTTTCCACGCCGCTACGATTCATTACAACATGCATTGCACCAACCACAACTGTTGAGACGATGAAAGCGGATACTACACCAAAGGCCAAAGCCAAACCAAAAGTACGTATTGGAGGTAAGTCCGACAAAATGTTCGATAAGAAGGCAGCAACTGTAGTTAACACTGCCAAAGACAAAGCAACTGAAAGGCGATTACAGGAAAGCAACCAAGACTGTGCAGCATCTAGGCCCTGGCCTCGGTATGCCTCATAACGGCGTTGAAGATGGATAGAATAATCAATACCCAAGCCAAGAATTAGAGGGGCTACAGCAACCTCCAAGGCAGAGAATGAAACATCCATCGCCGCCAATAAACCATAGGTCCAAATCATCGCACAGGACAATCCAACGAGTGGAAAGGCGACTCCACGCTTTGAGCGGAATGCAATGGCCAAAACAACCACCACGACTAAGGTTGAAAGGATGACTAACAATACTAGATTATCGAAAGTGCCAGCATCGATATCATATGAAATTAGATCTAAAGAAACGACCGAGTAAGTTAATCCAGACTCGGCAGATAGATTGGCAAATTCTTGACGCAGTAGGTCTTGCTTAATCTGCCTCTCACCCACTTCTAAAGAAGGGTCAATTTCCAAAACCCAAAGCGTAGAAGTGGCACTTGGGATACCTTCTCCAGCCCGGTCATCGAGATAATCACAAACCTTGCTATAAGAGAGGTCTCGATGCAATAAAGAGTCACGAGCAAAAGCGGCCACTGAATCTAATTGCTCGTCTCGAGAACTAAGGCAATCGACATCAGAGTCCACCACTAAATCTAGCAAATGAGTCCAATTTGCCAGTTCTGAAATTAAGGTACCATCTCCTTCCTCGGCGAGTGCAGTTTCAATTATCCCTGGAGCAGCGATTTCATTGACGATGAGTCCTTGATGGCTTTCGGAGAGATTGCGAATCACCTGCAAGTGGATATGCATCAGTTGTATATTTTCAATAGCCAAAATATTGTCACCATTTTCAGCCTCAACATGGATAAAAACGGGCCGTGATTCGCTAGGAAAATATTCTTCCATCCTTTGCTTGGCGTTTGAAGCATCTCCATCAGGTGAAAATTCAGCTAAATCCGTGTGGAAGGATGGAAGGTCTGGAACTAATTGTAAAAGAAGAATGACTGTGACTAGAGCAGAAACTGCTAAAATCGGCCACGAAGCCTTCTCAAAGTGCTTTGCTGACTTTTCCAGCCAAGCAGGTCGCTCCTCCTGCATGAACCTCGCAGCAAGGTGGAGTTGATAATGGAAAGGGCCGACAGTGCCCCTTGCAGAGGTATTGAAAGGGGTGTCCAGTAACATCGCTGCATACACAAGGTTCAAACAGACCTCTTAGTTCGGCGAATCGATTAACATGCCAATCAAGGTCCTTCTCCGCGAGAAAAATGAACTGCGACTACGCTTCATTGGTGAAAGCCACACCTCTCTACAACTATTCCGTCAGCGCTGCAATGACCACAAGAATGTGGACTATGCAAACTACTTTCCTGGGCACCCAGACCTCGATGAGCCAGAACTTTACTTGAGAACTAAGGGCAATACCTCTGCTGAAAAATTGCTAAAAGACCTCTGCTCAGATTTGGCTAAAGATTTCTCTAGCACCACCATTTGAGTAGTTGGGCTGCATGGCTGACCCACTTGCTGAGGGTATGGGACTTAGCGGTTATACCGTTGAAAGCAAAGGCATTGGCGGCATGCTCAAAATGCGTGTTAGCGACTTTCGCGTTGATGAAGAGTCTAAATCAGTTTCAACCGATAACAAAGGTAGATTCACTCTCGCAAGGATAACCTTGACCAATTGGGAGACCAATAGATTTGTCAAACAACTAGCAAAGCGCCTGCGAATTTCCAGCAACCGAATCTGGTTTGCCGGAACAAAGGACAAGAAAGCCATCACCAAGCAACTCTTCGTTATCGACACCCATGTCAAGAACGTTGCATCAGTCGTACTCAAGGATGTAGAAATAGACATCTTGGGAAGGACCCACCAAAAACTCGGATTCGGCAGTCATCGAGGCAATCGCTTCACCATAATTGTACGAGGTTGTGCTCACCAAGATGGTAGCCCAATGTCGGAAAATGAGGCGCTTGAGCAAGTTGATTATATCAGGGATTCACTAGAAGAAATACTCGGAAAGGGTAGATTTCCAAACTTCATCGGACCTCAAAGATTCGGAGCCAATCGCCCAGTCACACCAGAATTTGGCAGATTTCTTGTCAAAGATGATGTCGCAGGAGCAGTTTCAGCATACATCGGTTTTGAAGGGCAAGGTGAAAGTGAGGAAGTGGAAAAATTCCGCAGCCATTGGCGTGAACATGGAGATGCTGAAGCCGCTATCGAATTAGCTCCAAAGCATCTTGGATGGGAAAAGGAAATGCTTCACCACCTTATCAAAAACCCTGAGGACCACATTGGGGCTTTTACAAAAATGCCAAAATCCCTGCAACTATTAGGAATTCATGCACTCCAATCTCTCGTTTTCAATCACTTATTACAAAATAGAATTAAGGATAATCAGCCAATTACAATCCCAATCATTGGCGACGTTGTTGGACCAGTGGACGAATCAGGTAGTCTTGAGAGCAAGCGTATGGTTTTGGCGAATGAAAGTACATTACCAAGACTACAACGAAATTGTCAGATGGGTAGGCTTGTGCCAACAGGAGTCTTACCCGGCTCTGAAAGTGAGAACTTAGGAACTCATGCACAAAAGGCCATGAAAGACTTGGAACTTCAAAACTTCACATGGAAAGTTAAATCCATTCCAAGATTATCCAGTAGAGGCGCAAGAAGGCCATTGGTATCCACTTTTAGGGAGTTAGTTGTTGATACAGTACCAAAGGCAGATCCAGAAACTTTGGATATGCGTTGGAATGAAGGCCCACAAGAGGGAAGTCGTTGGCATCCAGAAGGGGCTTGTTTGAGGTTTAGATTCACCTTGCCAAGTGGAACCTATGCCACCACTCTGTTGAAGGAGTTCATGCGGGTTCCAATTAGGCAACTCTAAGCATCTGCATCAAAGCGCCAACAAGCAAAGTTGTGCAACAAGTTACTGTGCAACTAGTGTATGTAGCAACAAGAGTTTTCTGATTCTATCAGAGCAAGCCAATTTCAAGGACTTCAACTTCCCCAACATCGCCAATATCTTTGACCTTGCCTTCAAAGGAATCAACCAATCCTTCGCCATCGTCCATAACGACGTGAAGTTGAATGAAACGAAGACCAAAGGCCAAGGGCTTCAACTCAACTGCTTGGATGTCAAAGACATCATCAGCCAATCCTCTAACTCTATCGGCAACAGCCTCGATGTCGGTATCTCCATCGGCTCCCATTATCTTGTATGTTATTGCAACTAATCCCATTGAAAATCACCTCAGGGTCCTTGGAAGCCACATTCTGGACAAATCCAAGCAACCGCTTGATTGCGGCAACGTGGGCTGCGGCCAATTGCATGGCTACATTGCGGACAAGGGAATGAAGTACTGGCCGCATCGACCAATGGTACTCCAGATGCTGTACAGACGGTTGCGCGCTCACTCATGATAGTAGCCTCGGGCGTTTGGCCCAAACGGTCCCCCTCTTTATGATTGCTCAAATGAGAACCTAATGAATTAGCCTTCAATGACAGACATTCTGCCGTTTCTTCCACTACTGATAATCATATCTCCAGCATGGCGTCTTGCCCAGCCTGCTTCGATTCTGACAAGGTCTCCAACTCTAACTTCGTCAACTTGTTCGCCCCATAAAACAAGGCCGACAAATCCAGTTTCATCTCGCCCACAAGCAGCCGCAACATAGCCAGTGTAACGTTGATTGCTAACATATCTGCGGGGGTATTTTCTCAAGATGACAACTTCTACTCTGGCGAATGGCCTTTCTGCCACAAGTGATTGGATTGAAGTTCTGGGGCTAGGAGTAGGAGGAGGGGTTTTGAATTTCTTAGCAGGGGAAATGTCCCTATTCAATCCGGCGTGCTTCAATATCGCTTTGGTCCTTGCATCGATGGCCATGAAACTCTGTGCATTTATTCTTTCACTATTAAGTCGTCTATTCTGATTCCGTATTCCTTCTTACTACTCTAAATCCAGTTGCCACCGTTTGAATTTCTTCTTCCTCTTCGCTATCATTGAATGCAATTTCCATTTTCCCAGTTATATCAGGGCCGTCTTTTCCTGCCAACCATGGTTTATGATTGAGACAGACTAGGTAGACTTCGCTTGAGGAATTGCGGCTTGCTTCAGGCGAGAAACGCTTGACTTTGGAGAAGTATGGCTTCACGCTCTTGATCAAATCATCCACTCCGACGCCTTGGAATAACTTCGTGACGAACTTTCCGCCAGCACACAATAAAGGCAGAGAAAAATCGAAAACTTTGGCGACGAGGTCGATTGCGATGGCTTGGTCCATCTCCCAACGCCCTGTAATATCGGGGGATATATCTGAGATGACTACATTGATTGGTTTTCCATCCAGCAAGTCAAGAATTCTATCTTGAGTTTGAGAGTGGGTAATATCTCCAACTAATAATTGAGCACCATCAACGGGTTTCGATGATTCGAGGTCAACCCCGATGACGACTCCTTGTTCTCCGACTTCCTCAACTGCAACTTGGGTCCAGCCCCCAGGGTGGGCACCCACATCGAGAACAACATCTCCTTCTTCCATAATCTCGAAACGGGTTTGGATTTCTTTCAACTTAAAGGCTGAACGGGCACGATATCCTTCTGCAACAGCCTTACGGCGCCAAGGGTCTCGTTGATGGTCCTGCACCCACCTATCTGCCATGATATCAAACCCATGGCGGCGCCTTTCAGACATATATTCATTGGTAGGTGCATGTTGGAATGGCCGTGGCAGCGAAGTCTTGGATGCTGATTCTGCTACTATTATTAGCAGCAATTCCTAGTTCTAGCCAAGCATCTTCGAATGAGGAATACAAAGGAAGCAAAGTGCTTGTTGAGGAATTGACGGCTACTTGGTGTGAGTATTGCATTATCATCGACCCACAGGTAGTGGAGTTACAACAAGTTCATGCAAGTCGCCTGATTACCATAACGATTCACCCCGAAAATGACCCACTCAGCAATATGGCAATGGATTTGAGAGCGTCTCAAATCAATACAAGTGAGGCCAACGGCACACCTGCATTTTGGTTGAATGGGGCTTTCTATGGACAAGGCGTCATCGATATGTCTTCTCTATCTCGTCAAGTGATGAAGAGTGAATCTAGTCGAGCCAGCAGCAGTGAGTTAACGATGAGTCCAACTGCTGAAGGAATGGATATTAAATTAACAAGTAGTGGAGAAGAAAGAAATGGCAGTAGACTGACAATTATGTTGGTTGAAGAATCGATAACATTGCGAAAAGGGGTGGCTTCCAATGGTCAAACTAAATTTCATAATGTATTATTAAATTCATTTTCAATAGACCTTGACAACCAATCTACCGAAGAAGGTGGAATTGGTTGGAATCTAAGTCAATCAGAATTTACCTTAGACTCAGTAAATCTACGATTAACCAATGATGAAATATTGGAAGAAGATGTATTTTGGGTAATAATCCACGAAAGAAGTGGTTCATCGTATCCTTTAGCAGTTATTTCAAGCCTTGAAATCGACAATGCTCCGGATGCTGATGATAGTTCTTGGATTTGGTTATTGGTAATTGTTGGAGCATTTGGTATTTATCTTGCATTTCCCATGAAAAAGAAGGATTAAGCCTGCGTCCGCACTCCACCTGTCTCCCTCCCTCTTGAAACCAATGTCTTATTGTTTGATGCAGGAGCACCATGGCATTGATAACCTAGCAAGTATAGTTCATGTATAATGGAAGGTCATTGGGAACACGGAACCAAGCAACAAGAGCAACCAGAACGAGAGTGGGTAGTTGAATACCGCGTAGATATCGAGAATGTCTCATATCACCACCTCTCAATGTTAAAAGGAAAGGATATCAAATCCGTTCAGGCGACATTGTTCGAAGAATTACGCGACGAATATAGCCATGTCGAGAGAATCGATGTAACCGTCATCAGACTTGAACCGGTTGAAACTCATTCGGGATCCCTAGACTTCGACATGAGTACAATGTTTCAGCCCTAAGGCTTTTCGACATATTCGATAAGGATTTGTTGGCCATCGGATAGTACATGCTCGCCATATGAATCTACGACGACTCCATCAACAGACATCACCATCTCGTGAGTATCGTTAACTCGGTAGGTGCTAATTCCATCTTCTGCAAAATAAACATCCCAAATCTGAAAGAAAACACCTAATTTAACCTCTGTAGGTTCGGGAGTTTCGACATGTAACTTTCCCGAATCATCATGGGTATGAGCGAAGTGCATTCCATCGCATTCATCGGTAGCAATCCCCGTATTTGCCGGAATAGAAACTTCATTACCGTCTATCTTTATGGTCAAATAAGGATGGAAATGAGTACCCACTTGACCATGGTCATCGAGGCATTGATGAGCTAAATCATAATCCAATCCAGAATATTCTCCATCGTGCTCGGCCTCGATAACTGCTTGTTCATCAGAACTAAGAGTTATAGAAATAATCACACCGATTAATACAGCACCAAGAATTAACAAAATTCCGCCGAGGGATTTTTGACTCATTCTTCCTCATCTCGTGTGGTTGGTTTGACAAAGCCACTATTCTTCTTGCGCTGCGACCTCTTGATATCCTTGGCCTTGACATCCTTTGCAGCCTGTGATGCCACGAGGTCCCATTGGTCAGTACCCTGTAATTTCCTTAATTTCATGAACATGACAAAAGCGACAATGTCTGCAAGGTGTGCAACGCTACAATATTGGCAGAAGGTCATCTCCAAAGGTATAATTTCAACGTAAAGCAGGTATAATGCGATTAGTATTCCAAAACCAGATGCAACATAACCGATATCGAGGTATGTCTTAACCCATTTTGCATTATGATCCTTACGAACACTTAGAGCCAAAAATCCGAGTAGGGCGAATGCAAACATTCCCATCAAACCCCACGGGAGTCCAAGTACTGGCACTGTATTCCAATCGGAATTGGCCAACACATCTCCACAACTAAAGGAGCCAAATGCAGAACAACCGATATTTCCTCCTAACTCATGATATTTATTGTGGAACCACCAAGTGTGAGTACTGACTGTAAAACCACCTAAGAGGACCAAAGAGAGACCTGCGAGTAATCTCTCCCTTTGGGTTGAAAGAAAATTATTTGAAAAAGCGATGAATATTCCGCTTAGAATTATCAGTACATGGCCAGCCAGTAGTAAATTACTGTCAACCATCAAGCACCACCGCCCATGCCATCTGTTGGAACAATTTCTACCAAACCATCAATCAAATCTTGACCTTGGTTATTCCGCTGATTCCAGACAACTATCCCATTTGGCGAGAGAATATAGGAAGTCGGCGTTCCCTGAACTCCCCAATCATTCATCGAAGATGCATCTCTATCATCAACATAGAGAACTTTGTTGTGAGGTCCACCATCTCTTGTGTTGCAATTTCCTTTGCCGTGATTACAGCCCTCAAAGTCTTTCTTTTCCTGAAAAGCGATTATTTCCTCAGGGCTTGAGGTGAATTCCTCATTAAACTGGAAATCAACTGCAACAGAGATAAACTGGACTCTTCCAAACCAATATTCTGATAATTCTTCAATCTCGTCAGAATATGACATGCAAACTGGACAATCAGTTGACATGAATTCTACAACGAACCAGGTAGCATTGTAGTCTCCTTCTGTCCAATTCGATTGGAATAAGGAATAAAGGTCGAAATTATTCCATACATCACCCGCCTCTGCAACATGAGATTCGCCCTTAATATTGGGTGGCATTTCACCTTCGTCGACTCCAATTGGAATAGCATCTGTTGTGGAAAATACCAAAATCACAGCGATGAAAAATACCCCTGAGACAAGTAGCATGCTGCCAATCCTGCTATCGCTTTCTGCTCTCGTTGTTTTAGCTAATTCATTTATCTTCATTTTTTCACTTCCCTAGAGTCCAATTTCTTCTATAAGGCGGCGCACTGTATGCCGGATTGATGCCTCACTATCGAATGATGGATTAAATCCTGTTGCCAATAATCTGTCAACTGCAAGCATGGCCTTAGGAACGTCTCCCGCCCAACCTCTGTCGCCTCCAGTATATTCTATGCTGACATTTTGCAAGCCGCTTTCTTCGACAACGATTTCAGCGATTCGGCGAACTGAGCAAGTATCACCGGAGCCGAGATTGAAACAATTGATGTCTTCATCTTGGCCCTCAACGATATGAATCATCGCCATAGCACAGTCCTCAACCTCCATGTATGATTTCTCTTGGCGGCCATTTCCGAGAACTTCTAGGCGCTTAGGATCTGCCTTTAATTTGTGAATGAAGTCAAAAATGACCCCATGTGTCCCTCTTGCTCCAACGATATTTGCGAAACGGAATATCCAGCACTTGAGGCCAAAAGTGCCAACCCATGATGTTAGTAATGCTTCACCTGCTAATTTACTGGCTCCATATAGGGAAATCGGAAACAATGGCGCATAGTCTTCAGGCGTAGGCATTACTTTGGCTTCCCCATAAACGACTGATGAAGAGGCAAAGGCGATGTTTTTTACGCCACTTAAGCGCATTGCTTCTACAACATTGTACGTTGCTACTGTGCCTTGTCTAAGGTCGGTATCAGTTACTCTTGTACCTAAGCGGATGTCTGGGTTAGCAGCCAAATGCCAGACCATGTCGATATCTTGCATCGCCGCAGTAAGGCGTTCAAGGTCTAGTAAATCTCCAACTACCAATTCAATATTCTCACCGTGGTGGTGGAGAAACTCTTCCTTTCCGCTCGAGAGATTATCATAAATTCGAACTTGATGACCCTTTGAGAGTAACTTGTCTACAAGGTGGGATCCGATGAATCCAGCGCCGCCTGTTATCAATGAACGCATCTTATTCATTGGCGGCGAATCTCGCTAATGATTTGACATTTGCGACACTACGACATGCCTCTTTCCAATTTATTTTGGTTCACACTCTCACCGTGTTCTATTATTACTTAGACGGAAAGGGACAAGATTGCCAGCGAAGTGGTGCAGCGTCGGTAAAGCAAAACGCACTATTGGATGTGAAGAAAATGCCAAACGGAAAACAACAAAACAAGCCTAAGAACGAACAAGATGGACAACACGCAGGGAAGAGCCCCTCCTTGCTAGTAGGATATGTCCGCAAGAGCAACGCCGGTGGAGCCCTGAAAGTTTCAGTAAACACCAGTGCCTTTAGCGACTGCAACACCTACACTACCAGTGACGGACAAGCATACGTCCCTCTGGTCATCAGCATGGCAGCACTACGCCGCGTAATGGACGGAGAGCGCTCTGTAACCACCATCAGCCACCTACTGCCTGAGTGAATAACTAAGCAGTAGCACGAAACGGCGGTCGAGACTCAAACCCGCGTGCGATGTGAAATGTCGGAAAAAGCATTAAACAGGGCGCGGCGCGGGAGGAAATTGATGGAGAACACCTCGGGCGATGAATTCACAGTTCTCGCCGGCCTCCCTATGTATAATGAGGAGGAGACAATTGGTACCATCGTCCTACAGGTTAGTGACCACGTCGACAAGGTAATCTGCGTCGATGATGGTTCCTCTGATAGTTGTGCCTCGATCGCCACCCGTCTTGGCGCAGAAGTCATCCGCCACCGTTTCAACAGAGGCTATGGTGGAGCATTGAAATCTATTTTCCATCGAGCGATTGAATTAGATGTTGACGTGTTAGTTGTTCTAGACGCTGATGGACAACACGCCCCAGAAGACATATCTCGTTTGGTTCAACCAATACGTGATGGTGATGCGGATGTGGTCATCGGTTCAAGATTCGTGGAAGGTGGTGACGGTATTTCGATGCCTGCCTACCGTAAACTAGGAATCAAAGTGATAACCGCTGCTTCTAATCTTTCCAGTGATTTAGGGATTAATGATACTCAATCTGGTTTCAGGGCTTTTTCACGCCTGGCCCTACAACGGCTTCGGTTTGATAGCGAGGGAATGGAATTATCATTAGAATTACTCGAAGATGCCAAAGAAAAGGACCTAACTGTCAAAGAAGTTCCAACTATTATTCGCTATGATGTACCTAAGGGTTCATCTTACACACCGGTATCTCATGGATTTGTAGTCTTTATTTACGCCCTGATTACCCTCTCTCAAAAGAAACCATTACTGGTTCTTGGACTCCCAGGGCTTTCTCTCTTGCTAGCTGGTGCAGCCATGGGAATGCGGGCTGTCAATCAAGTGAGTGAATACACACAATTTACAGTAGGGGCAGGACTCTCGGCCATTTGGGTTGGTGTACTTGGTTTGGCTCTGATAGCAACCGGAGTCGTACTTCAGAGTGCTCGTACTTTCATGCGACTACTAATCGTCCGTGAATTTGGCATGGACTAAGTCATCTAACAAGTTGCAGTTTTTCTGTTCCTTCAAGTCCGGAATACTTCGGACGAATCTTGACAGGTCGGAATCTCAATGTTGGGTGCGGATGCTGAGATAGGTTGACAGGTCGGAATCTCAATGTTTGGTGCGGATGTTGAAGGTAGGTTCTTGACGGCAATTGAGCACGAAGAGCCATGAGCGCAGCCGCACCATCTGGCGCATCTTCGCTCAAACAATCTCTTGAATCAGCAAAGGAAAGTGTTGAGCATTTCAGTAAGAAAGTTGGTGAATCCCTCGAGGATGGATTAGAACGACTATACTCAGTCCTTCTTGAGGCTCCAAAAATAACTTTGATAATGATGCTCCTGATGACCGCATGGTTTGCCAATATGGGAACTTCATTCCAAGACCAAATAGAAGATGACCTCGAAGTGTTCCTCCCTGATGGGGCCGATTCCACTGACTTACTCTTAGAAGTTAGAGAAGAATGGTCAACTGATATTGGCTTGATTTACATTCAAACGAGTAATGCCCGCTTGGGAGATGACCAAGGTTACAATGTAACTGATGTTAGAGTCCTGAAAGAAATCTCTTGGTTAGAAGGAGATGATACGAATATCGAAAATGGAACCATGCAACGTGGTTTGGATTGGGATAAATCCGACCGTGGAGTAAACGATGGGATTCTTTGGGTCATCTCCCCCTCCCAAGTGATCAAAGAAGCCAATAGCACAGATTCTCGGTTTAACACTGCCTTTTGCGACCAAGTCCTACAGGAGAGAATCGCCCTAAATATTGGCTGTGCTGAAAGGGTTGACCAATCTAGTACAGGAGGAGAATATAGCATTCCAGACGACCAAGATAGGGTCGATGAAATCGTCGAAAGATTGAGTGGTTCTTTGGCAAGCCTTGCTCAAGATACCAATGGTGATGGGAAATGGGATACCGCTGTTATCGTAATTGGGCTTCATCACGAGATGAATATCACTGGAGAATGGGCTGATTTCAAGGAGTTTTTTGCCCATATAGACGAAATGATAGACCCTGAAAACCGCCCAGAATGGATGCTAAATGAACCAAGTGGTACAAGTTTTCAACAAACTGGATTGACCAAAGTATTGCAAGATGTTTCATCTGCGATATTTGAGGACCTTAAGGCAATGATGCCAATCTCAATAGTCATCGTTGTACTAATTATTACTGCCCTTCACCGCAGTCTGAAAGTAGTTATCATCAGTGGCTTGCCAATCAGTATGGCCTTGGCAGTAACCTTTGGTACAACCGTGTTGCTCGATATTACCCTGACACCGATGATCGTTGCTTGTGGTCCGATATTGATTGGTTTGGGAGTTGACTACTCCCTACACATGTTGAATCGGATCGAAGAATGTAGAGGTAAAAGGCTCGACGAACTAGCGGAACTCAACCACACTAGGAGGCGACAAGGGCTAGCAGAAGAGCCGGTCCCTGACCTCTGGGATATGGAAGTTTACAAGGCAGCAACCCTCGAAATGTCAAGAACTACTGGCGTTGCAGTATTCCTTTCAGCCTTCACTACAATAGTTGGGTTCTCGGTCATGATTATGCCCGCAATCGTTCCAGTCATACCGATTAGAACAGTAGGAATGACCCTAGTTATTGGAATCATGTGTACTCTGGTTTTCTCAATCATATTAGTTCCAACATTGGCTTGGCTCCTGCGTTATCACAAGCGCGAAAATCCATCTATGTGGGGGAAAGTCGGGCGCGTTCCAGTAAAGCATTTCCTCCTCATCCTACTGATAACAGGAGGGATTACAAGTTATGGAATAATCAATATGGACCAATTAGATAAGCCAATAACTGGCACCAGCGATGCTCCAGATGGAATCGAATCACTCAATACATTAGCAACATATTCCGAACAATTTGGCGGAGGACAAACTTCGATGTTTATCTTTGATGCCACAGGGCGAGCAAGTAGTAATGGCACCACTCAAATTAGAGATATGCCAGTGCTCGATGAAATGGACCGGCTTGAAAATAAAATCGTCAATGATGTCAATAATACCACAACAACCAGTTTAATCACATTTTTACATTCAATACCCGTAGTAATTGAGGAAGAGAATACCGGTATCACACTCTACAATGACAGTATGTGGGGATTCCTCCACGACGAATGTTGGACCAGTGAAATTACCGAAGCAAAGCCCCGCTGCACCCTCTTTTATGCCATGGATGCTGACCCTAATGGCCGAATTGGTTGGCGGGCTGATATGGTTGACATCATCTTTGATTCATTGTCGGACGAAGTCCGCTCAATGCTGTTAAATTCAAACGAAGGTAAAGGCTTGGTCTACGTTATTCAGCCTTATCTCAACCTCGTCTATGCGGGTGGATTAAGAGACCAAATCGATGACATATTGATAGAAAACAATACCTTAGTTGGAACGAGTACGAGCAAATTAACCGGCGGACTTCCCGTCTCTTTGGATATCAACAAAGGAATCCACGAAACTCAAACTAGCACTACACTTTGGACGATGCTAATTCTGACACTCGTTCTAATGGCAGTATTCCGCTCACCAAGGCTTGGAATAATAACAATGATTCCAGTTGCAGTAGTCATCCTTTGGCAACCACTTCTAATGCAATCAGGAGATGTCAATGTCAACATATTCACTGCCATGATCGGCACAATCGTATTTGGTATCGGAGTTGATGATGCAATCCACGTGATGCACAGAATCAAGGAAGAAGGAGAAACGCCTCAAGGCATTCAATCCTCCATAGAACACACTGGCCAAACCATCTTTGAGACCACCGTAACCACGGTGGGTGGCCTAGCGGCTGGATTTTTCGTATCCTTCCCTGGCCTAGAGAATTTCTTCATCATGATGATGTTACTCATCTGCTTCGCATTCCTGACTTCTGTATTCCTATTGCCATCCATCCTTTCTGCATCCAAGACTGCTTCAGCCAAAATCAGAGGCCAGCCTTCTTGGCGGGACTTTGGGGAGACGCCAATCCTCGAAGAGAAGGTGATTGAAGCGGCTCTTTTGGACTAACTAGTGCCTGATGAAAATACAAAGCCCTCAGTCTGAATACTACATGAGGTATGGGTTTGTATTATCAAACGTGGTGCTGAGGGCTTGCGTAGCCCCTACCCTTGTGTAATCTTCCATCCAATCTTTTGTGAGCGGGCAAGATTAACGATATATTTATATGAATTCTTACAGACCCCATACCCATGACTTCAATCGAGTTGGATGTCCGTCCGATTCCTCAGTTGTACGGGTCCTCATACTGTAGCGAATCACATGGTCAATTCAGTCGTTCGCCCAGTTCGGTTGTGCGTGGTTCATGCCTGACTGCATCTCTTGAAATGATGGTTGATTGGCTCAAAGCAGGGGATCGCAAAGCCGCATACTCTACTTTTCGAAACGCCGTGGGTATGAATGGTTTTACAAAACAGGGCCATCCTAATGGAAACGAGTTCACACACTTGATGTGGAACCAGGCAACATTACATTTCACGATATACTGTAGCGCGCAACGATTGATTGAACTGTTAGATTTTTTTAACATTCCAACCCATACGATTTCCTTCACGCCCCCCCTCGGCCGGGGTGGGAATGAAATGTGTGAGCAAGTGATGAATCGAGCAAATATGAAACAGAGAATAAAACAACTAATTTTCGACGAACATAAACCAGTAATTGCCCTAGTCAACAACATGAGGATCCGATCTGAACAAGATTTTCCACACCACAACGACCAAATTCCGTTTTCACAAATGCATCCCTCCCATATACATCACGAGCCTACCCCTCAAGGACACGCAGTCGTTTTGGCAGGCTATGATTTATCCACGGAGCATGTTTTAGTTCTGGACCCATCTCCATCCATTGAAAGCCAATGTTATCAAACCCGAATATTCATCGACACCGAGTAGACTTGGATTCCTTTGTGAATACATTACAGCAAACTCGTAGTTTAATCACATTTGATAGTGAACTGGATCCTTGACATTCACATTTTTACCGAAAACTCGTCAGAACCTTGTACTCGTCTCAAAATATCAAAACGCTCTTGGATTTAACCAGTCTTCAAGTATCACCAATCGGACACTTGGGTTCATGTTCAACCCCTTCTAAACAGAAGTTTTGTTCACAAGGGTTCGCAGTCCGTCCTGTTCGAGGGTAGCGATGCAACAAGACGCACAAGCGTCCGCACTCCCAGATTTGGCCCACAAGGATGTCTCGCTTCACAGTGGTTCAAAGGAAGATAACACAGATTCAAAGAAAAAAAATTAGAGATAGCATTCCATTTTTAGGAAAAAGGAATT
>LWDU01039106.1_pt1 | contig 90357 bp, 92 predicted proteins | sample 727161 | NCBI WGS metagenome assembly LWDU01 (sample SAMN04566230, study PRJNA314399) | hydrothermal vent metagenome | isolation source: deep sea hydrothermal plume seawater | place: Mexico: Gulf of California, Guaymas Basin | collected 2004-07-11 | reverse complement strand
AGGGTCAAGCTCATGTGTCACGACATCGAGGACCCGACTTTCGATGCCACTGCAGCCGCGACCCATCCCCGCATGAAAATGCGGCCGATTCATCGACCCCCAAGGCGCCCGGCCGATTCGAAGCCTCATTGTCGTTGGTCGGTCTTCATCGACAGCGAGAGCGTGCCCTACCAGCAGCATCCCAATCTCGAAATCGTTGCGGCGTCCCAACTGGCAAGCATCGGGATTGATGTTCCCTTACTGGATGGAGAGCCCGGAGGTTGGGCTGACTATTCGGGCCTCTTTGACCCGGACTTCCAACTCGAAGACCTCTCTCATCGGGCCCTGTTGACCACAAACCAGGAGTTCGCGGTTCAGAGCCACCTGCTCGCCCGAGCCTTTATGCTCAGCGTCTCCCAGCGGGTGGGTGATGAGGCGTCCAGTGAGCTTGGACGCTCTCAATGGGTAGGAATCGCGGCGCTCACTGCCGAGCGATTGATTCGCGCCATGAGGATTCCCGGCGACGGAATTGAAGCGATTGCAAAAATTTTTCAGCTGCACCCGTGCTTTCACCCTCGAACCTATTCGGATTTTTCGGTGGAAATCCTGGGTGCCGAACGGGCCCAATTGACTATTCGCGATTGTCCTGCTCTCGCCGAAGCCGATCCCTACTCGTGGTTCGCGGGCTTGGGTGAGGCGCGCCATCCGGCACTCGATGCCATTGCGGGCGCTGTGAATCCAAGGGCGCGCTGCCACCCGGCCCCAGCGCCTTCGGGAGGAGGGCTCGCCTGGGTGGTGGAGATCGATTCCTCTTCGGATCCCCAGCCCGTGCCCCAAGAACTGAAGTTGGCGAAAATCAGCCGGGGAGCCACCTTTGAATTTGAGCAGCGACGCGTCGGGGTTCTCTGATCGTCGCCTGCTCTGTTCTGGAGCAATATTTCTAGCATGCATGTCCTTGTCACCGGCGCCACGGGTTTTGTCGGGTTCCATGCTGCGCTCCGGCTTCGGGCCGAGGGTCACCGGGTGCGTGCGCTGGTGCGCAGCCATGCAAAGGGCGAGGGAGTGCTCGGCCCTCTGGGCCTGGGCCCCGATGATCTGGTCGAAGGGGATATGACCGATGAGCGCGCAGTTGAGTTGGCTACGCGGGGCTGCGACTCGGTGATCCACGCCGCGGCTGCTGTCTCGGTAACAACCGGTCAGACCGACTTCTCGGCTAATTTGCGCGGCACTCAAGTCGTGATGGGAAGAGCCTTGGATGAGGGGCTCCACGCGGTTTTCATTTCGAGCGTCACGGCAATCTTCGACCCCAATCGCCCAGCCACCGAGGATTCACCGCTTGTCCGCGGCCGCACCCATTACGGTCGCTCGAAGGCCGAATGCGACGCTTGGGTGCGAAACCGTCAGGCCGAGGGAGCAGCGGCGGCCATCGTGTATCCACCGGGGGTCGTGGGCCCCGACGATCCGGGCTTCAGCGAATCCGTCAAGGCGTATCGATCTTTCTTGCGGGGAACTCTCCGCAGCGAAGGGGGCAATCAAATGCTCGATGCCCGAGATCTCGCGGCCCTGCTCACCCGGATGGTCGAAGAACGGATCTGCGGCCGGGTCGTTGCAGCGGGGCACTATTTCAACTGGGATGAATTCACGGCCTTGCTCGAAGGGGTCACGGGCGCCCGCATTCCGCGCATCTCGGCTCCGGGCTGGGCGCTCCGACTGCTCGGCCGCGCGATGGACGGAGCGAGCCAGTTAACGGGCAAGCCGATGCCCATGACGGGCGAGGGCCTGGAGATCGCCACTCGTTTTCCTCGCATGCAGGATTCCCCGCAAGTGGCCGAACTAAACTTGGCTTGGCGGAGCGCCGAAGAAACAGTGCGAGATCTTTTCGCGTGGTTTGTGAGTGCAGGCAGGCTTCCGGCCAGCGCGGTTCCGAAGTTGGGGGCGCCCAAAGAGCCGAGCTCCCCGATGGCCCGCACTGAGACGAGTGGTTGATGAGCATCTGGACTGAGCCGAGCCCCAGCCGGCGGCCTCATTTTTCCGTGCACTGGATTGGCGCGAATTGATGGGGAGGGAGTCAGGGTGTCGCCGGCAGCGGGGCGGTCGAGTTTTTTTCTCGGGCGATTACGCTCGGGGAGGCGGAAACTCCAAAGAACGAGCTCGGGCAGAGGAGAGTTCGAAACGGTCCGCAAGAGGAACCGGGGGGAGAAGATGAAAAGGGTCATGGTTTGGGCGCTGGGGGCTTTTCTGCTGATTCAAATTTTTCCCTATGGGCGTGACCACACGAACCCGAACGTCGTCGCCGAGCCCAGATGGAATTCGGAAATGACGCGCGAGCTATTTTTTCGAGCTTGCCGGGACTGCCATAGCTACGAAACGGTTTGGCCCTGGTACAGCACGGTGGCGCCGATCTCTTGGTGGGTGGTGCACGATGTGGAAGAGGGACGCTCGCATTTCAATGTTTCGAATTGGGGGCCCGAGAGCGAGCATGGGGAAGACGCAGCCCAGGCGCTGGAAGAGGACGAGATGCCGCTTTGGATCTATCGGCCACTGCACCCCGAAGCCGGGCTTTCAGATGGGGAACGCCAGCAGCTGATCCAAGGCCTGCGCGCCACATTTGGCGAACCCCCAGCGACTGGAGGCGCCCATCACCACCACGAAACCCATGACCACCATGAGCACTGACAACGATGACCATCATGACGCCCATGACCATTGAATTTGGCCAGAGGTAAGCGGCTGAAGAAACAGGTTCGGGAATGGGTGCGAGCCTTGACCCGGTTGGGTCCATAGGGTAGGCAATTCGCTGTATTCTCAGCGCAGCCCCATCGCGATCGACAGGAAGAGGAAGAGGAAGAGGAAGAGGAAGAGGAAGAGGAAGAGGAAGAGGAAGAGGAAGAGGAAGAGGAAGATGGAGACGGACCCGACGGGGCCCATTGACGACGACGCCCTGCCCTCCCCGGCATCGGGTCGAAGCTGGATTCGAAACCTGATTCCCTGGTTGGGCGCGCTGGCCATCTTCGCCTACCTCTTCTGGGAGGTTCCCTTCGAGGAGGCTTGGCTCGCGGCTCGCGATGCGCGGCTCGACCTCTTTGTTCCGGAGGTTCTCGCGGCTGCGTTTTTCTGGTTTCTAATCGATTCCCGGACGCTTTCGTATTTGTTCACCCGCTTCAATGCCCCAGTCAGTTGGTCGGAAGCCCGATCTATTCGTGGGGTGAGCTACCTCCTGACGGCTCTGAACTGGAATGCCGGGACGGCTGGAATCATTGTTCACCTGCGACGTTTTAAAGGAATCCCCGCTCTCGAGTCGACGGGATCCATGCTCTTTTACCAAAATTTCGACGGCTTGATTCTCGTGGGTCTCGCGTTGCTCGGGGCATCGGCGTCCGCGGAGTCGGCCACGCTGGAAACAATTCAGCGAGTGACTGGCATCGTCTTTGCAGTTCAACTGATGATCCTTGCGATTCTGACAACTTCCTATCCGAGTTGGAATTGGCTCTCGAAAATTCGGCAGGCGAAGATTCTCAAGCCCTTTCGAAGCGCGAACTGGGCCGACGCCGCCTTTTTCCTGACCATCAAGCTGGCCTACTTCATGGTTTTTATCTGGATCTTCTGGGTCGGGAGCCATGCTTTCGGAGTTGAAGTGCCTTTTGGGGTGGTGCTTGCGTCCGCTCCCGCCGTGATGATGGTGGCGACCATTCCCATTGCGCCGGCGGGGCTGGGAACCCAGGCCGCGGCGATGCTTTTCTTTTGGTCGGAATACGGCGAGAAGGCCGAAATCCTCGCCTTCGGACTCGTCTTTCCCATCGCCCTGGTTCTTGCGCGATGTCTGCTCGGACTGTTCTATCTTGGAGATCTTCGCTCTACCCGCGGTTCAGACTAGAGACGAGAGCTCTTCGTCTCTTTGAGAGGACTAATCATGGTCGCTAAGCCGAACTCCAGCAAGACAAGCATAATCCCTTCTCTTCGATTCGCGGACGCCCAGGCCGGCATCGAATGGCTTTGCATGGCATTCGGTTTTGAGAAGCAGTTGGTCGTGCCGGGGGAGCAAGAGGGAGATATTGCGCACGCCCAGCTCACGCTGGGGGGGGGCGATGATCATGCTCGGGTCGTCCAGTTCCCATGGAGGGAGCGCCTTTTCTGAACGAGTGCGGCCAGCGGGCGAGTTGGCTGGGCGGACCAACCAGAGCATTTATGTGGTGGTCGAGGACCCCGACGCCCACTGCGCCCGGGCGACGGCTGCGGGGGCTGAAGTTCTTATGGATATCGAAGACCAGGATTATGGGGGGCGCGGCTATACGTGCCTCGACCTAGAGGGAAACGTTTGGAGCTTCGGTAGCTATGACCCATGGAATTCCGATGCTTGATCGGATTTCTCGACCCTGCTCTCGACCCTCTAAGCGCGAGGCCGAAGTTCTCGCCGGTTGATGCCTATGGGGAGGGAGCGCGCTCCGTGGGCAGTTGGGCGCAACCCGGCTCAAGGGTCGAGTTGCCGGATTGGGAGCGCCGCGCTCTTTTGAACGGTTCGCAGTGCGAAGCTCGAGTGCACTCGGGCCACGCCGGGCAATCGGGTTAGCTGCTGGCTGTGAATTCGTTCGAAATCTTCGGTATCCGCGACAACGACCCGGAGCAGGTAGTCAAACTCACCGGTCATCAAGTAGCAGTCCATTACCTCGGGCAACGCCCGAACGGCCTCCTCAAAGACCCGAAGCTCGTCCTGATCCTGGCGTTCGAGTGTGATGCTCACAAAGACAATGCCCGAGAGTCCAACCTTCTGGGGATCCACCCGGGCCGAGTAGCCCTGGATGACGCCCTGGCTTTCCAGGGTTCGGACGCGCCGCAGGCAGGCGGATTCCGAGAGGTGGACCCGCTCGGCCAGCTGGACGTTGGCAATGCGTCCCTCTTGCTGAAGCACAGCAACCAGATCTCGATCGAAAGAGTCCACTGGAAGCAAGATTACACCATTATATTGTAGTTTAAAGACAGGAAATGTCGTTTAAGGTCATTTTATGGTCGTGTTCGCAAGAAAAAATAGCTCCAAATGGAATAAACTTGTCCTCGTCTCAGTCTCGAGATCACCCTGCGAATGAGGAGAAAGCCGTGAAAATCGGAGTCCCGAAGGAAATCAAGATTCATGAATATCGGGTCGGCGTCATTCCATCGGGGGTGCGAGACCTGCGCGACGCGGGCCATCAGGTCTGGGTTGAGACCGGCGCCGGCGAAGGCATCGGCTTCTCGGATCAGGACTATGAAAAAGCTGGAGCACGCATCGCGCCCACCGCCGCCGAGGTTTTCTCGACGGCCGAACTCATCGTCAAGGTCAAGGAGCCGCAACTCGAGGAGTGCGCGCGCCTGGGTCCCCATCAAGTGCTGTTTACCTATCTCCACCTGGCGGCGGACCCCGAGCAGGCAGCCGCGCTTTGTGAGTCTGGGGTCACTGCGATCGCGTACGAAACAGTGACGGCCCCCGACGGTTCCCTTCCCCTGCTCACACCCATGAGCGAAGTGGCTGGACGCATGTCGGTACAAGTCGGTGCGGCGAATCTTCAAAAGGCGGCCGGTGGCATCGGTGTTCTTCTTGGGGGCGTTCCCGGAGTCGACCCAGCGAAGGTTGTGATTCTTGGTGGAGGTGTTGCGGGCACAAATGCCGCCGAGATCGCGGTGGGAATGCAGGCTGACGTAACGGTTGTTGATCGTTCTGCCAAGCGGCTGCGCGAGTTGGCCGCGCAGTTCGAGGGCCGGATCAAAACCTCCTACGCGGGAGCCGATGCGGTGGACAATTTCGTGGTGGCTGCTGATCTTGTGATTGGTGCTGTTTTGATTCCAGGTGCCGCTGCTCCCAAGCTGGTTACCCGCGACATGGTGAAGCGAATGAAAGCGGGTTCGGTTCTGGTGGATATCTCAATCGACCAAGGTGGGTGTTTTGAAACCAGCCGACCCACTTCCCACGCGGACCCCACATATGTGGTGGATGATGTGGTCCACTACTGCGTGAGCAATATGCCGGGTGGGGTGCCACGAACTTCCACATTTGCACTGACCAACGTGACCCTGCCCTTCGTTCGGGCTCTGGCGGACTCTGGCTGGGAGAAGGCCTGCGCCGAGGATCCGCACCTTGCAGGGGGTCTCAATGTTCAGGCTGGACGTATCACCCATGAGGCGTTGCAGAGCTGAGCCCATAGGCGACGGCCAAACACGGCGAGTCGATTCGATACGAGCCCATTCGATACGAGCTTAGGATTTCTGCATCTTCTTGAGCATGGCTCCCATCTGCTGATGGATGGCGTTGACGGCTTGAAGCGGTCGCACCATGACGCGGAGCTCGACCAACTTGCCCTCGTCATTGCACTCGAAGATATCGACGCCGTTGATGTACTTGCCGTCGACGGTACTTTCGAATTCCAGCACGGCTTGATTGCCCGAGAGAATTTGTTTCGTGTAACGGAAAGTGCCGGAATTGGAAGCATCCGCATCTCCCGAGCCCGCTTGGGCGGGCGCCTCGCCTCCGAGGGTATTGCCTGCGGCATTCAAGTAGAGCTTGGTAAGCTCACGGCCCTTCTGGGGGGTGTAGACCACCGGTGAGTAGAAGGTGACGTTCTCGTCTAGGAGTTCATCCAGGCCCCCAAGTAGCTGCCCTTTCAGGTGCTTATGCCATTTTTCTATAAATTGCTCGATCATTGACATTCTCCCTCCGCGGCCGGATCCACGGACCCCGCGCGATTTCTTCCCGGTCGCCCGGAATTTTCTTCAGATGCCCGGTCGTCGCGTGACCCGCGACTGCGTGGCCCAATGGCCGGGCGGCCATGCTACCCCAGTTGCCAATGAGTCGGGTTAGCAAGGGAGTCCGGATCGGGCGCATAGTTTTAAGTGCCTCGTGGTTCGAGGTCATTCTCTTGGGCACGGTCGTCCGTTCCTGAGCGGTGAATGGCGCTCGGCTTGTTCGCCCCCTTCGCCCCCTTCGCCCCCGAGCCGACGATGACGGATTCGAGGCAATGATGCTTGTCCGATTCGAAGAGCTGACACTGAACCGGGAAGTGGAGTTTCTGGTGGCGGTTTGAAGAAGCTCTGGATTGTTCGAACGTATTGTAGATCCTCCTGCCGACGGCCTAAAATATCGCGCCTACGTGGAGCGCTCCCAGGGGCCGAGGTATGAAGTCAGGCTGGCGGTTTACCGTACGTCGGATGAAATCGTGGGCTTGATCAATACGACGAGGTCATCCGGAGTTCTCTTGAAAGCGCCTAGCTTGTCTATTGAGCGATTTCTCCCCATTCTGATCGAGGACAGAAGCGCGATGGGTCGAGGGCCATGGCAGACCTCGCCATTGGCTGCTTTGCTCTCCAGCGATTGCAAGCGAATGTCCAACTTGAAAATTCGAAATCGATTTCTCTGGTTCGCGATGTGGGTTTTCGCCTGGAAGGATTTTCGCCCGATCATTTTAAAATTTCTAGTTGCTGGCAATACCATCAGCATTGGGCTGTTCTTGTCGAAGATTGGAAACGGAGCCAGTGAGAGGACAGAATGATTCTTGAATCGGTGATCCTAGACGTCAGGGCCGGGGAAGAAGAAGCGTTTGAGCTTGCCTTTGCCGAAGCTCAGCGCATCGTTGCTTCGATGCCGGGGTATTGTTCGCATGAATTGCTTCGCTGCGTAGAAGCGAATTCGAGGTATTTGCTTCAGATTCGCTGGACCAGTCTCGAGGCGCATACCGAAGGTTTCCGAGGTTCGTCCGAGTACCAGAGTTGGAAAGATCTTCTGCATCACTTCTACGAAGTTTTCCCAACGGTCGAGCACTACTTTGGCGTGCTCGAAGGCAGTTGAATCAGTTCGGACTCTGGGGTGTTCGCAGAAATTTCTCCGTGCAAACAAGAGCGGGGCGAGCCCAAGTACGAGGGCCCAGCTTGCACGGACGTGTTGTCGGCGCATCGGTTTCGAGGAATACTCGTTCCGACCCGCACGACGACTGAGAATGGCAACCCACCCAAGGAGAACAGCATGACGGAGACCCCCCAATCGATTGAGTTGCCCGGATGGATCCAGGACCACGTGCGGCGCTATCTGGCCAGCGACGGGGAAGATGGCCACATGTGGGATGCGTCTTCGGCAGGCGGAGATGGGGTATTCCCCACGCTCCTGCTGACCACGACCGGTCGTCAATCCGGGGAGCCGCGCCTTCTCCCGCTCATCTACGGGACCAGCGAGTCGGATCACGTGATCATTGCCTCCAAGGGAGGGTTTCCCCAGCACCCGGCCTGGTACCTGAACCTGGTGGCCGAGCCCAGCGTGGATTTGCAGGTGGGGTCCGAGAAATTCCGGGCCCGGGCGCGCACCGCCCAGGGCGAGGAGCGCACCCGCCTTTGGGACGCGATGGTCTCGGTCTATCCCCCGTATGCGGAATACCAGGCGCGGGCCGGTCGAGAGATTCCGGTTGTGGTGCTGGAGCGAGTCGATCGGTAGTCGGCGCAAACCCGGCCCTGTGGGTACTCGCTCCCCTCGACCGGGACTTGTCCCGGTGAGATTGGCTCCGCCCCCTTCCCTGCCTGTCTTTTTCCTCCACCCTATTCCCTTCTGGCTCTATCCCCCTCCACCCTATTCCCTCCAGCCCTGTCCCCCTGCCGGTTTTTCCCGGAGTCTTGGGCCCGGATCCAGGGTGCCCACCCCGGTCGCGCTGGGTCGGCAGTTTGCGATCCTTCCGCGGTCTTCGCCGGGATCAGATTTTTAGAGGAGTCCAGATTGGAGTTCTATCGCACCCCGGACAGTCGTTTCGACGCCCTTCCCGAGTATCCCTTTGCCCCCCATTATCTCGACCTTCAAGCGGAGTCGGGTGTACCCCATGCCCTTCTTCGGCTCCATTACGTCGACGAGGGAGACCCCAGTGCGTCGCCCGTTCTGATGCTCCACGGCGAACCTACGTGGTCATTTCTTTATCGTAAGATGATCCCGGTTGTTGTTGCAGCTGGCCATCGGGCGATTGCTCCAGACCATATTGGTTTCGGAAAGTCGGATAAACCCATTGAGAGATCCGCCTATTCGTTCGAAGCCCATGTCGACTGGCTTCACGCATTCGTCCTGGCTTTGGACCTCCACGACATCACTCTAGTGGGTCAGGATTGGGGGGGGCCCATCGGACTCGCGGTGTTGGCGCGCGAGCCCGATCGTTTTGCCCGGGTGGTGGCTTCCAATACGATTCTTCATACGGCGGACCCCGAGTTAGCCGGCCGCCTGGCTTGGGCAAATCACGGTACCGGGATGCGCGAGGTCTGCCTTGCCGAGGAACTGCTGGATTGGATCACTTTCAGTCAGCGCTCCCCCGTGATGGAAGCGAGTTGGGCAGCGCAGGGCTCGACTGTGAAACCCCTCTCCCCCGAGGCGCTGAATGCCTATGATGCGCCGTTCCCCGAGGAGCGGGCCAAGGCGGGAATGCGGCAGTTTCCCATTTTGATTCCCCTCACGCGCAGCGATCCGGGCGCGGCCATCAACCGGGCCACCTGGCGAGCGCTGGAGTCCTTTCAAGGGCCTTTTCTGACGGTTTTCGGTGATTCCGATCCCGCCACCCAGGGTTGGCAGACGATCTTTCAAGAACGAGTTCCGGGCGCTGCCGACCAGCCTCACGCGATTCTGGAGGGGGCGGGCCATTTTCTGCAGGAGGATGTCGGCGAAGAGTTGGCGCGTCGAATCGTGGAGTGGATGAGCTGATTACTCTCGGATTTCGCCGGAGTGAGCGGACGCGCGTGAGCGCGGTAGTCTGAAGGGGCAGATCAATGGAACTCGGGGGGGGGATGGAAAATTTGACGCCCGAAGAGATCGATGAACTTCATTCGGAGTTGTTGGAACTGAACGAAGAACTGCAACTGACTGCCGATGTTTCCGAGGCAGGGACTCGCCCTGTTGATCTCGACGAACCCATCGGCAGGCTTTCGCGCATGGATGCCATTGCCCAGCAGAATATCAACAAGGCGAACCGGCGTTCGGTCCAGATGAGGATCCAGCGGATCCAGTCGGCGATTCAGCGGATCGCCAACGACGAATACGGGGAGTGTCTCAGCTGCGGCGAGTTGGTCGGCTTGCAGCGGCTGAAGGTTCAGCCCGAAGCGCCCTTCTGTATTTCCTGCCAAAGCCAGCGCGAATCCGGGCGTCCGGCTTCGGTAGTGCGCCCATCGGGGAGCGGCTGATTGCATCCCCCTGAAGCCAGCGGGTGTTTCCCGGAATGAATCCAAGCGTGAAGCGCGCAGTTTTTATGGTGCCGGCGGCCATCGCCTTTGTCTACGCGGCGATTCTCGCTGTTGAGGGAATCTATATCGGCCTTATCGCGGGTCCGGAATTTCTTGTCGGGTACGGTTTCGATTCCCAATCACCCGAGTGGCGATTCCGATCCCGAGGCCACTTTTTCTGGTACGACGCCGCCGTCGCGACGGTCTTTGCGGTGGTGGGCATGCTCTTGAGGCGCTTGCTGGCAGACTCGGTCACCCGGCCCTGAGCGCCCAGGGGTCTTCGCCCAGATCCTCTTGGGCCTAGCCAGCATTTTCCGACCATTCTCTCAGCACGGCACGATCCTTCTCGTCGAGCTGCGCCGGGGGGTGGAAGGGGGTATAGAAGAAGGGAGGCATTTCACCTTCTTCAACTTCCTCCCAGACTTCTTCGATCATGTCTACCTGTTCGTCTTCGTCGTACTGGTTCCAAGTCGAGAAGTTCATGTGGTCCCGAGCTTCATCGATATCGTAGGCGACCAGCCAAGAGGTGGGGGCGATGTAGCCATACCAGGGCCAGCGGCTTTCGTTGGAGTGGCAGTCGTAGCAGGCTCGCTCAAGGACCTCACGAACCTCCTCTGGCGCGCTGACTTCCGATTCCACGGGGGGGTTCTCCCGGTCGATCGGTACCAGTTGAAACGCCAAGAAGGTGATACCGATTCCCGTCCAAAATTTCTTTTGGGTGCTCATGGTCACTCATAGTAGAGAAGTCAAAATTATTTTCCTCGTTAGAATGTGGGTTGCATCGTGTGGGCGGTGTCTCGGGAAGGCGTCAATCGGTCGGGGTACTGGCAAGCTGGCCTCCGGCCTTCATCCAACTCTTGAAGACGGCTTGTCCCTCGGCTGGGTTGTAGAGGTCCTCCTGGTAGGACCAGAGTCCGTCGCCGGCGTACTCAAGGATGGTCACGCAGCCGAAGCGATAGCTCGAATCCCCGCCCGTGGGGTCTGGGAGGACTTGCCAGGGGTAGTAGACGACGCGGTGACCTGAGATGGCATGCCACGCCACGGGAAACTCCATCATTGGGACGGGCTGCATGACACGGAGAATGGTTTCGCGAATGGCCTCACGGCCGTGAAATGTGCCCAGGTGGTGCTCGACCCAGATGCAGTCCTGGCTGTGCAGATTGGCCCAGGAGTTCCAATCCCCGCTGTCGCCCACTTCAACGAAGTGCCGCCAGGCCGACTCAATTTCCTCGTGCAAGCTTTCAGACAAATGCATGCCCCCTCTGGGTTTAGGCCGGTGCTAAGGATTTCACCAGTAGCCGCGATAATTTCAGACCCATATTCCTGCGGAACAAAGAAAGCGGGGTCTAAAACACCGTAAAATATGATAGGGTTTTGTCATGCCCCCCAGGCAAAATTCTAGTCCCAAATTCTGTTCGAATTCAGCGGCGCCCCCCAGTTGTTTCGTGTGCTCTTGGTGCGGAGATCTGATGGCTTCTCCTTTGGAGTCCAGTCTTGCCAAGAGGCCCGGGCTCAGTGCCTCGCACGGGCCTCTGTCCCCAGAGTCGTCTCTGTCCACTTCGTCAACACCCGCCTCACGGCTGGACGCCAAGAACTACGGTATTTGTCCGAGTTGCCTGACCCCGGCCCTCGGTCGGTTGGGTGCCAAGGGCCCGGGCCCGAGTACAGCGCGCCGAGTTCGCCGACCCGCGCAGATAGCGGTCGTCCCCGGGAGCTGAAGTTCTCAGTGGTGGTTCGGTCAGGGCGATGGCCACGGCGTTGTGTTTGGCTTGTGTCCGAATCGGTAATCGGCTTCGTGCGCTGGGGACTCGTTCTCGGTTTTTCGGGATTTCTGGTTTCCTGCACGAGCGCGCCTCCCGGGAACTTGGCGGAAACGGTTGCGGGACTTTCGACTTGTCCCCCGTCGCCCAACTGTGTTTGCAGCGACGCGCAGCAAGGAGAGCACTTCGTCGAGCCCATTCGTTTCGAAGGCGATTCGGCGAAGGCATGGGCCGCGGTCCAGGCCGCGGTGAAGGCGATCCCACGGACCCGCATCGTGCGCCTGGGGCCCGATTTTCTTCGGGCCGAGTCTCGCAGCGCGATCATGGGCTTTGTCGACGATCTGGAACTCCAGCTTCGCGCTCCCGAGAAAATCATCGCGGTTCGCTCGGCTTCCCGCGTGGGCTGGTCGGACATGGGGGTCAATCGCAGCCGTGTGGAGTCTCTCCGTGCGGCAATGCTGGTCGCGGGCTTCGGTCGGTGACCGGGTTGTCTGGATCAGCGCTGAGACCAGATCGGGCCAATTGTTCAACCACTCGCTGGGGGGGGCCAGCACCCGGCGGGGACGGGAATCGCATAAAGTGGAGACCGCTTTAGCAGGGAGTGGGGGTGGGGCCGTGATCGGGGTCAATCGCGGTATGCTCTTCACCACGGAATGCTGGGAGGAAGGGAAATGATGATTAACGGGTGTTCAAAACACTGGGTCTTCTTTTTGGTCTTGTTCTTGGCTTTGTTCCCGGTGGGCGCCAGCGGTTCCGAGCCCATGAGGCCGGGGAATCAGCTGGCGCCATTTTCACTGGAAGATCAGCACGGCCAGGAACATGAGTTGGGCTCGACTATTTCCCTGATTCTCTTCGCTCGTAACCGGGCGGGTGCCGCAGTGATGACCGCGTCCATGGAGGGGCGCGATGGCGAATTTCTTTCCGACAGGGGAATCGCCTATATCAACGACATCAGCGGGATGCCTTCTTTCGCCGCAAGCCTCTTTGCCTTGCCCAAAATGCGCCGTCGTCCCTACGATATCTTGCTCGATCGAAATACCGAAGCCACAGCAAGCTTCCCCGACAAGGCTGGGTCGGCCACACTGATTTTTTTGCGAGATTTGGTAGTCCGGAATGTTGAATACGTGTCGGATGCCGAAGCCCTAGCCAAGCGGCTCGAGGCGATGCCGAAGAAGAGATAGTCAGGGCTCGACAGGTGCAATTCCAGTCAGGCTTTGTCGTGCCAAGTCCCTGCATCAACCGCGAAACTCCTCAGACCAGCGGGAATATTTGATTCCCTCGAGGGCCCTCGGGTCCACGCTGGCGGAGGCCATGCACTCAACAATCCGGGCGGAGGGGCTTGGCCTTGAGTACGGACGATTGGCTTGGAGACTGACTTCTCCATCCCGGGCGGCACCCGGCCCCTGACCGCCGGGTGAAGAAGTTTTTCATTTTTTGGTAGGGTTGCCCCTGGGCTCGGAGACGGGCAGGATAGGTCGCGGCCGGATCGTCCACCCCAGGACGGAATATCGCGACGCTCGAACGCGACCCAGGCGGGAACCGATTCGGAAATACAAAAGGAGCTGGAACACAATGGCCGACACGATGAAGGTTACTTTCGATCTCACCGAGGACGACCTCAAGTATTTCCGCCGGGTGATGAAGGAAGTTCGTGCAAAACACAGCAAATCCAGCGAAGGGGAGATCATCGGAGCCTGTCGTTTGCTCATCGAGGGCATCGGTCAGACAACCGCGCCGGACTTCGTTCAAGAGCGAGTGCAAAAGCTCGAAGTACTGATCGACATGCTCGAAGATGCGGAGTGGGGATTGTCGGGGAGGGACCGCGATCGCGTACTGCGCGGAATGGCGTACTTCGCTGAGCCCGATGACATTATTCCCGACAAGGTCCCGGTTCTTGGTTTTCTTGATGATGCCATCATGGTTCAGCTCGTGGTGGTGGAGCTGGAACACGAAATTGAAGCCTATCGGGATTTTTGTGAATACCGGAATGCTCGCGCTGCCCGGGTTGGCAAAGGCAAGAAAGAAGATCCAGCAACTCGGGCAGAATGGGTCAATGCCCAGCTTGAGACGCGCAGGCGGGCTCTGCATAGCCGGATGCGTCGGCGACGAGCGCGTCGGCGGAGTGGTGGGTCGGGGGGCGCTCCCCGCATCATGCTCTGGTAGCTCTAGGGTCTGCTCTGGCGAAGGTTCCGGGGCGAAGGGTTTTTGTGCGTGTGGGGGATGTCGCGCGGCCGGGCGCTCGGGTTCCTCTAGGCGAGAAGATGATCGAGCATCCGATCGCCATCGAAGAGGAAATGTCCGCAGACGGTCTGCCCGGCGAGCACCTCCGGGAGCCACAGGAGATCGTCCGCCCACATCTCGTCGTAGGGAATCGATCGCAGGGGCGTCCAAAGTGGGATCGCCTCATCGGTCTCCTGAGTCCGGCCCCGGTATCCATTTGCGGTGAAAACGTGGACGTGAATCGAATAGCCGTCGAGGAACTGGAAACGTAGCTCTCCCCTGGGTTCTGGATTCAGCGGGGTAATGCAAAGTTCCTCTTCCACCTCCCTCACCGCGCACTCCAAGAGGGTCTCGCCCTTTTCGAGGCGACCCCCGGGGCCGTTGATTTTGCCCGCTCCCAGCCCGCGCTTCTTTCGAATCAGCAGCACTTCATTCCGCTGAACCACAAAGGTCAAAGTCGCGGTATCCACGGCTTGCCAATGGGCCCAGGGGATGTCCGTGACTCGCCGGCATTCGGCGAGCCCGAGTGGCCGAGTCAAGGCGCGGGCCAAGGAATTGGTTTGCGAACGCTTGCCGTTCGTGGCCGAGCACTCCAAACTGCTCGGGGACCGGTCCCCAGAAGCGGGCCGGTGGCAGGGGGGGTAACCACTTGTTCGATCGAAGGATCTGCGCGAGATCTTCCAGACTGTTTTTTTTCGGCCGGAGACTGGTGCCGTGGATTGCGCTGGGCCTCTTGCTCGGGATGGGCTGTTCCTCCCCCCCTCCGGCCCCTGAGGGTCCGACGACCGAGGTGGTGTATGTCCCCGTCCTTGAAGTCATTGATGCCTATTCGGACCAGCATCCCGTCGATTTCGAAAATCCCGCGTGGAAACTCCGAGTACCCCGACCGCCGATCGTCAAGTTCGACCCATCCCGCCATTATTATTGGTACCTCCATACCACCGAGGGCGTGCTCAAGATCGAACTGAAACCTCAATGGGCCCCGCGTCGCGTTGCGGCCATCCTCTACCTGACACAACTGGGATTTTACGATGGACTCGTTTTTCATCGTATCATTCCGAAGTTCATGGTGCAGGGTGGTGATCCTCTGGGCACCGGGGGCGGCGGGCCGGGTTTCCTCTATCCCAGCGAGTTTCATCGTAAGGCGAGGCATTCCAAGCGGGGCATTGTGGCAATGGCCAATTCCGGTCCCCGCACCGAAGGCAGTCAGTTCTATATTCTTCTCGACAAAGCGGACCACCTCGATGGCCGGCACACGGTTTTCGGCCAGGTTGTCGGTGGGCTGGGAACACTGCGTTTGCTCGAGAGTTATGGCTCCGAGTCCGGAAAACCGCGTAAGCCTGTAGCGGTCAATCGTGCCGAGGTTAGAGAGGAATGAAGGATTCTTGAAGAGTCGGCTCTCTGTCGACAGCTGTAGAATTTTCTCGTTTGATGCCGTCTCTTCATCGCCGCTTCATGATCTGTAGTGTATGATCGTAGTTCCTTGGGGAGGGAAGAGGGAGAGATGGATGATTGATTCGATCTTCTTGCTTCGATGCGTTGAATGCGATGCGACAGGTGACTTAAGCCGCCTCTGGATTCGGGCGTCGATCGACTTGGAGACGCGTCGACGAGGTCAAATTCTTCATTATGTCGAGTGTCTGAATTGTGGCGCTCATATGAAGAGCCAGCATCGAGATCTCATGGAGGTCGTTGGCGACGATGAGTGGGGCCGCTGCGTGGGCGATGACATCGAGAGGGGCACCACGGACAGGGGCACCACGCCGCCTCCGGAGATGCAGCGCCTCAACTAGGTGAACGACTGCCTGTGATGTCTAAAATTGGGCGGCGGCCAACCTACCGAACCTACCCAAACTGGACGCGGGGACCTCTCGGCCTCGGCGGGTACCGGTTTCGTTGTCTCGCTGAGCGTTCTCGGGTCGGTCCCCCCAGGGCAGCAGGTTGATCATGGGGGCGCCCGAAACCTACTACTTCGATCACGCTGAAGGGGCCCTCAACCCAAGCCCCCCCTATTGCTCAGGCGAAGCCGGATTTGTCTGGATTAACGAGGTCGACGAAATCAGTTTCGATTGCCGGTTTGAAATATCCAGCAATTCTCTTCACGCCCTGCAAGGTCATGGTGAAGTGAATCTCCTGAACGCGCTGGACCTGACTGCGGGTCCCATCGGAGGAGGGAGGGAGGCTGCTCTGGCTCCGGGTGCCTCGGAAGAAGCTTCGCGGATCTTTTACGCCGCAGACGGGATGACCTACGGCGCGCAGCATGATCTGCCTGTGGCCGAGTGGAAGGGCGTTGACTATCGGATTGTCGTGGACAATCGGGAATACCAGCGGACACTGTCGAAACTCCAGTTTCTGGCGACAACCGCTTCGAGGCAGGGCCACGGAATAAGGCTCCGGCTCTAGCGCTGATCAGGCTGACTCTTTGGGGAGTATAATTTTCGACGATGAGCATCCTGCAGCGAGTCAATCATTGGCGCCGAAGTCTGCGCGCAGTGGACCACCACGTTCCCCTGGGCAAGGCGCTTCGAGATCATCTGGACTCTGGAGTGGGCCGGACCGTCGATGTTTCTCGCAGCGATGGTCTTCTGTACTCGATTGAGACCGAAGAATTCTTTTCGCTGAAAGGACGCCTTCACAATTTGGATGAGACCGCGCTTACCGCCGCACGCGGCAGGATACTCGATGTGGGTGCGGGCGCGGGTCGGCACGCCCTTGCTCTTCAGCAACTGGGTTGTGAAGTTGTTGCCGTGGACATCTCGCCGCTCTGTGTGGAGGTGATGCGGGCGAGAGGAGTCAATCAAGCCCATGTGGCCGACGTTTTTAGCATCGGCGGGGGAAAAAATCTGGGCGAATTCGATACGGTTCTCTTCCTGATGCAGAGCATCGGTATAGCGGGGAGTCTCTTTGGTCTCGAGCAACTGCTTGACCTTCTTCGGCCGCTTGTCCGCCCCGGCGGACAGTTACTGTTGGATTCGAGCCCGCTGCTCCGGGTTCCCGGGGACTCATCTGATCTCTCCGAGGGGATTGACGTGTCCTTCGCATATGAGGGGTACCGGGGCGAGAGCTTCAGCTGGCTCTATCTGGATGAGAGAATGTTGGGAGAGGTCGCCATTCGCCGAGGCTGGAACCTGGAAATTTTGGGCCGAACCTCGGCATCGGAGTACTTGGCTCGTCTTCGCCCAGTGGTCGGCTGACGGCGGGGTCGGTGAGGGAGCAGAGGTGTAGGGCAGGCGTCCGAGGGGGATCGGTTTCAGATCTCTGGAGGCCAGCGGGCATTGGTTCAGGGATTGGAATGGTTGCGCCGACTGGCTCGTTCCACCACTTCATCCAGGGTCACCGTGTCCAGGGAAAGGAGGACGAGGTCAGCCGAATCCATGGATACGCTCCCGGTCACCCGGTCGGGCACAGAAATGCAGTAGAGGCCCGCGCCCTTGGCTGAGCGTATCCCTCCCGGAGAGCTCTGTACCGCGATGCTCTCGTCGGGTCGGACATCCAGGGCATCGCAGACCGAAACGTAGAGCGCCGGGTCGGGCATGGCCTTGTCGACGTCCTCCGCGCATCGAATTGCGTTGAAGCGTTCGCGCATCACGAGTCGGTCAAGAGAGCCTTCGGATTGCTGCCGACTGGAATTCGAGGCGATTCCTAGCATCAGGCCGATTTCCGTCGCCCGCTCGATAAAATTTGTGATTCCGGGGAGTGGGTTCTCCTTGGCGAGAATCGCAGCCTTGCGCTGAGAAACTTGATGGCGGACCTGGGTCCGGTCCACGAGTTTACCGAGTTGTCTCTCAAGCCGATCGCAGGGATCACGCTCGTCCTCGGCCGGAACGTCACCCTCGGGAAAGTCGCTTGTGCGCAATTGCGTTCCGTAGGCGAGGTAGGTTTCGCGCCAAGCCTGACGCTGGGCCGCGTCGCTGCCGACAGTGAGCCCATCCAAGTCGAAGACGAGGGCACGAATGGAAAGTTCTCCTCTCGAGATCTGCAACCCGCAAGTGCAATCAAATTCAAATTTACTCTAGCGCTCTCTTTCGTGGGCTGGCCAGGGAAGCTAGCCGCTCCCCCCTCTCGGTGATCGTCGACGCCGATGAAGAAAAGAACGGAGAAATTCGGCGATTGGCCGCTGTTTCGATTCCTCTTGAATCGCCTACTCTCGTAGTGAACACCCACGGGAGGGTGCGCGATCTCAATTACGTTCATGCTGCTCATCGCTGTGGCAACGGTTTCGGCCATCTTCTTCACAACCACGCGCGGTCGCCGTTGGCTGAAAGCCACGGGTCTCTCCGGCCTTCGCCGAAGCCGAGTTCCCTCCGAGGATTTTGAATTCATGCTCGACGCCTGCGGACGCGACCCCGCGGCGGTGTCGAAGCGCCTGGACGCTGAGCGAAATCGGTTTCCGGGGCTCGATGAAAGTCAGCTCTATCGCAAGGCGATCCGAACAGAAATCAAGTCTCGCACTGCGAAGCGGGGCGAGTTCCAGGTGCCGTGACTCCACGACCGGATGAAGAAGGGGAGATGACGAAAATGCTTTTCGCACGGATACTGCTTTTGGTCAACGGGGCGGCCTTTGCGCTCTATGGGCTGGCGTGTGCCCTCTCTCCCACCCTTGTCTCCGACTACGTCGGGATGGTACTGCCCGGCGCCAGCGCACTGACCGAGGTGGTGGCCATGTACGGGGGACTGCAGGCAGGGGTTGGCATCCTCTTCCTGTACGCTGGACTGAGTCCGGAACGCGCGCGCGGGGGGCTAGCCGTCATGGTCATCCTGATCGGTAGTCTCGCATTGGCGCGCACCTTCGGACTGCTGATGCACGGGACCTCAGCGTACAATCTCGGTGCTCTCGCCTACGAGAGCGTGAGCGCTCTCCTCGCCTTCATCGGGATGCGGCGGTTGAATGCTCCAGAGGCAGGGAGCTGAGCGTGTTTTCGGACGTACCCCAAGGCACTTGTCCCGGATGTTTATCGTCGTGAATGGATGGATTCGATACCCGAAAATCGGGCGGCTTGTTGCCTGGGTGCTCCTGAGCAGCGTGATGGCGTGTGGTCACCCACTGGGCACCGTAAATGCCCAGGCGCAGGTTTCCGCCACGGCGGAGTGGCACGCGAGCAATGGTCCCCTTCTTGCCGAGTACCTGAAGACTCTCCCCGAGAACGCCGTTGGCCAGCCCCTCAAGGGGATTCGCTTGTCGGGCGACAGCGAGAGTCCGCGTTGGCTTGAAGGGCAAGTCTATCGGGGCGTACCGAGCGGGCTCCCGGAGGGTTTGGGGGTGCGGCTGGTGGACGATGGCCAGCGGGTTCTGGCCTTTGTCTGGCTCGAGAATGGGGCGTCTCCGTACGAACTCCAGGCGTGCGAGTCCGGGGAACAGAAGGGAATCCGCGCGAGACTGGCCGGTGGCGGCGCCTACGCCTGGATGCGTGTGCGCCCGGAGCATGGCGTGGTCTATACCGCGTGTCCGCCCGTAGAGTGGTTGCCCACCGAGGGGTCTTCGGGCCCAGTGGCTCCTCCGGCCCCCCCGGCTGAATTCAGGGGCTAGGGGTCCGCTCGGCACGGTCGCGAAGAATCTGGTCGGAAAAGTCCATGAACGAAGAGAGCGTGCCCGCAGGCATGCCCTCTCGGCGGGCCTGTTCCACCAGCATGATGAACTCGTTCTCAGCGCTTCCCCGCTCGGCTTCGAGAAAAATAACCCGATCGCGAATTTCGAACAACGGTTCGCCTCTCGGGTAGCGCCGAATCCGAGCCTTGGTGAGGAGCTGTTGGGCGGTGGCCACGTTGTGCCATGCCCGCCGAACTCGCGCTTCGCCATTCTCCAGCAGGGCGACCACGGGAGTCCACCCCGGTCCTTCGATGGGAATTTGCTCTCCGGGTTCCATCCAGGTGGGGGGAGGCTGCGGCTTGGGGATGCGGGAGCCCAGATAAGGGTCGGCGTATACGCTACCAGCGAGAAACGCGACGAATAGGAACGAGTTCACGGGGAGTGCGACACCTCGGCAGGCGAGTGCGCGGCGGTTTCTTCGGGTCCGGGGGATCTGGGGCATGGCTGGAGTCTCCTGCGTTCCGACTGGCTCCAAACAACGATCTCGTCTATCGACTTGGGCGACTCGGAGGCGAACTATTCGGGGTGGGGTCCCTTCGGGATTCTTTGTCCCATCGTCAGCGATCGGGGGCGGGTTCTCGACCTCCGACACCGTCTCACTCGGGGTTCGAAAAAAGGAGGTGCGACGAATCCATGGCGGTCCCCCTCGATCCAAGCAAGCGATTCGTTCGGCCTGCTGCACTCCCTCGGCAGATTGTAGGGGCCTGGTTCCTGGCCTGCTTTTTTTTGATTGCATGCGACCCATACGCGGACACTCGGGCGGGGTTGGGGGAGGCCGAAGCCAAGCGCTTCGATCGCGGACTTCGCGCGGCCACGCCCTGCTGGTCCTGCCACGACCCAAGGGGTGATGCCTTCAAAATCGGCCCACCCCTTTCCACTCTTTTCGGTCGCAAAGCCGGATCCGTCAAGGGATTTCCCTATTCGGCCGCGATGCTGGACTCGTCTGTGGTGTGGAACCCGCGCAGCCTTGATCGATTTCTCGAAAATCCCCAGGCGGTTGTACCGTATAACCGTATGCTTTCCTCCCCGGTTGCGGATCCGAGGGTCCGAGCTGATCTGATTTTCTTTTTCAGTGTTCGCGACCGGCATTCTGAATGATTTTTGTCTCGGTGATCCAACATAGGGGTAAATTTTGCCCCGCGGGACATCCGTACGCCCCCGAATCCGGGCTATACAACTGGGCTGCCAAAACGGACCGTGGCCAGCGCTTCGGTATGGACCCAGTTTCGCGACATGGGTCGAGTCCGTCCGGCTACGGTAAGATCCGCCTCGCCCGAGCGCGGGTGTTCGCAACCCGCACGGCCAGCGAGGTCGTCGCAGCAATTTGAGTGATGAGGGGGGACGATGGGCAAGATCAAAATCGCGATTGTAGGTGTGGGCAACTGTGCCAGTTCCCTGATTCAGGGAATTCACTACTACGCGGACAAGGGCCCGGATCAGGCGATCGGCCTGATGAACTGGAATCTTGGTGGATATGTTCCCTCGGACCTCGAGGTGGTGGCGGCGTTTGACGTGGACTTGCGCAAGGTCGGGAAGGATATTGCCGAGGCGATTTTTGAAGCCCCCAACTGCACTACGGCGTTCTGTCCGAATGTTCCCAAGGCGGGTGTCCACGTCAGTATGGGATGTGTTCTGGACGGCGTCGCGGGCCATATGGCCGACTACGCGCCCGAAAGAAGTTTTCTGCCCTCGGATGCGGACGAGCCTACCCAGGGCGAAATCGTCGAGAAGCTCCGCGAGACGGGAACAGAGGTCCTGATCAATTACCTGCCGGTGGGCTCCGAGCAGGCCGCGCGATTCTACGCCGAGTGTGCCCTGGAGGCGGGGGTCAGCCTCGTCAACTGCATTCCCGTCTTCATCGTAAGCGACCCGGCCTTTGCCGCGCGCTTTGAGGCCAAGGGCCTTCCGATCGTGGGCGACGACATCAAGGCCCAACTGGGCGCCACGATCACCCATCGGACGCTGACCGATCTCTTTGCCAAGCGGGGCGTCAAGCTGGAGCGGACCTACCAACTGAATACGGGCGGCAACACCGACTTCCTGAACATGCTCAACCACGATCGCCTGGCCAGCAAGAAGAAGTCCAAGACCGAGGCCGTCCAATCGGTGGCCGCCACCCGAATGGACCCGGACAACATCCATGTTGGCCCGAGCGACTATGTACCGTGGCAAAATGACAACAAAGTCTGCTTCATCCGCATGGAGGGCAGGCTCTTCGGAGACGTGCCCATGAACCTTGAAATGCGGCTATCCGTGGAGGATTCACCGAATTCTGCCGGGGTCTCCATCGACGCGATTCGCTGCGCCAAAGTGGCCTTGGACCGCGGAATCGGGGGCATTCTCCACTCGCCCTCCTCGTATTTCATGAAGCACCCGCCAATCCAAGTCACCGACGACGAGGCCCATCGGAATATGCAGGAATTCATCGCCGGGACCCGGGACATCTAATTTCTCGTATCGCTTTCCCGGCTCTCGCCGATTCTCACCGACCCCTACCGACCCCCGCCGACCCTCACCGACCCTCACCGACTCTCACCGACCCGGGCCGACCCTCACCGACAGGGCTCAGCCATAGCCCGGTGTTGACTCCTGGCTTGGTCCGTTGTGGTGCTTTGAGCGTGGCGTGGGGTTCCCCAAGAACGCGAGACGCTCTTTGACCCCTCAGCAGTGGGGCGCGGACTGGATTCGAAATTCTGTGGATCCCTCGTCTGCGTCCGCCCGGGGAGGGTTGAGGTCGACGTGGACGTCAGTGACTTGGGCCCCGGGCGGGCCGCGACGGACAAAGTCCAAGGCCCGGTGAACGGCCCCCTCCTCGCCCGAAAAAAGCGCCTCGACGCGTCCGTCGGGCAGGTTGCGCACAAACCCGGAGAGGCCCAGAGCCTCGGCGCAGCGGCGTGTTGACTCGCGGAAGAAAACCCCCTGAACTCGGCCGCTGACGAGAACATGAGCTCGAAACAGCACCATGGGGACTCCTTGTCTCGCGCAGTATTCGCGATGCGAACGACTTTTTCAATCGCGCTGCTTGACGCGACGGTTCGATACGGAGAATGTCTAAGGGCAGGCGCCGCGGCGACAAAATTTCGGGCCGGGCTGAACTTGCGGCGCACGACGGCGAAGGAGCGAGGCTTCCTGGAAATGGCCCACCCCACCCTGATGGTTGCCCTGGCCCTGGCTGCGGGGGTTTTGTCCCAATCGGCGGCCCGCCACCTGCGCGTGCCCGGGATCGTCTTGCTGCTCGCCGTGGGGATTGGGCTGGGCCCCGATGGGCTCGGCTGGGTGCGGCCCGGTGAACTGGGGGGTGGACTCTACGCGTTGGTGGACCTCGCGGTGGCCGTGATTCTCTTTGAGGGCGGGCTGAATCTTGAAATTTCCCGGCTTCGCCGGGAGCAGGCGGCGATTCGGCGGCTGGTGACTTGGGGTGCCGCCATTACCCTGATCGGCGGTACCCTGGCCGCGCGTGGCCTACTGGGCTGGAGTTGGGAACTCGCGCTGCTCTTCGGCAGTTTGGTGGTGGTGACGGGCCCCACCGTGGTGGGTCCGCTGGTGGCCGAATTGCGGCTCCGGCATAGAGTCGCCACGGTGCTTGAAGCCGAGGGGGTCCTGATTGATCCCATAGGGGCGATTCTCGCGGTCCTGGTCCTCGAGATCACGATCTCTCCGGGTATGGATACCGTCGCGGCAGGCGGACTCGGTCTTCTTCTCCGCTTGGCATTCGGGGCAGGTGCGGGGGTCGTGGCGGGTTTTGTCCTGGCGCGATTGCTAGCGGTGCGGCGTTTGGTCCCAGAGGGTCATGAGAATATTCTGGTGCTCGCCATGGTGCTGCTGCTCTTCCAGGCGTGCGACGCCTGGGTGGCCCAGAGTGGCATCATGGCGGTCACGGTGGCGGGCGTTGTGGTGGGCAACCTTCGGACCCCGGTGGACCGGGACCTGCGGGAGTTCAAGGACCAGATGAGCGTTCTTCTGATCGGTCTACTCTTCGTCATGCTGGCCGCCGGTGTGCGATTCGAAGAGGTGCGGGCCCTGGGTGTCGGCGGACTTCTCGTTGTGGCGACTCTGATCTTCGTGGTTCGGCCGGTGCAGGTATTTCTGACGACCCGAGGCTCGGAACTCTCGCTTCGCGAGCGCGGATTCATCGCCTGGGTGGCTCCACGCGGGATCGTTGCCGCCGCCATCGCGTCCATAGTGGCGCGCTCCCTTGAGGCGGTGGGAATGGAGGGCGGCGTCGAATTGCGGGCGCTGGTCTTTTTGACCATAGCCTGCACGGTGGTGGTGGCGGGTCTGAGCGCGGGGTGGGTGGGAAACTGGCTCGGAGTCCGCTTGCCCGGCCGGGACGGCGTGGCGATTCTGGGGGCGGGCGCTCTGGGAGTTGCCCTCGGCGAGGTACTCCGTGCAGCGGGGCGGTCTGTCACTTTCCTCGATTCGAACCCGCACAAGAGTAGACGCGTGGAAGAGCTGGGGTTCTCCGTAGTCTTCGGCAATGCCCTTCAGGAGCGAATTCTTCAGCGTGCGGGCTTCGAAGCGGTGGAGACCGCGGTCGCCCTGACGGGAAACAAGACCCTCAATGGCGTTTTCGTGAATCGGGCCAAGGAAAATTTCGGAGTTCCTCATGGGTTGGTGGCGGCGACCGAAATCGATGGCGGACTGGTGGCGGAACTCGTTGAGCGTCAACACGGAGACGTTGTCTTCGAGGGGCACCACGACATCGAGCGCTGGGAGCCGCGTTTTCGAAGTGGAGATGTCGAAGTGGTCCGCTGCGAATACCGGCCGCCCCAGGCGACTGAATCGGCTGAGGGGATCGGCGACCCAATGAAAATTGGCAGCGGCGAGCGCTACGTGATTCTTGCTGTTGAGCGGGACGGTTTTGCTCGTCCCATGTCCATGAATCGAGTTCTTCGAGAGGGCGACGTGGCGTCCGTGGCGATCCATCTGCCCGAAAAGACCGAGGCCCTAGAGGCGCTGGGCCCGTTGGGGTGGAGGCCAAGTGAGGGGCCTGAGACCGCCTAGAGCCCCGCCCACGGATCGCGGCCGGCTGGCCGCAGAAATTTTGTCCCCCCCCATATGCTTCCGCAGTTATATGCGAATCGTGGTGCCAAACCCCCACCCCCCCCCTCAATCTGTTTTCGCGGTACAGCTTGGGTCGAGTTGGGAATCGGGTGGGGCAGCCTTGGATTATCTTTATTACCTATGAGTTGCGGCGGGAGTTACGAGACAGCCCCAAGCACTTTTGAGTCCAAACGCTTCGGAAATTTCGAAAAATGTTATGAATTGTGAACATAGTTAGCCTTTATATGAATTGCGAAATGTCAAACCAATTTTCAATTTTGAAATAATAAGTCTGTCATTTGGATCGATGTTCGTGATATAAGAAGAGGACCGGGACGCTTGTGTTAGCGGACCTACCTGGATGCTGGGAAGCCTGGGATATTGCAGATGTCGAGTTGCGACTACACGAACACAAGAGGCACGAGCACAGAACGTTTGGCCGCGCGCTCGCGCGCTTGGATCACGTCCTTGGGTTTGGGCGTTCTTTTTATGCTTTGCCTGCCTTCGGGTGCCTCGGCCGCGCCGATTCTTTATTCGGTGACTGGGGGCAGTGTTCAGATCACCGTGATGGTGGGCGCCTCGATCGTGGGCCAGACAACCAGTCCCGGGCTGAGCGGCACGCTGACCCTGGATGATGTCGCGCACTCGCTTGATTCCCTTGACCTGAGTCTCGACCCCAATATCGGCCTGACTCTTTCGGCACCCTACGGTGGCTACAATTTGATCACGATCGAATCGGCTTCGCTCACCGGCGATGTGGGCTTCGCGCCCTTAGGCACGCCCGTCGTGAACCCGTCGAGCTACAGCGCCGCTGCAGGCCCTCTGACGGTGAACGGTTTTTGGTCGGCAACTGATTCTGGTGGAATAAATCCGCCGGCCCCGAGCACCGCAATCGCTTATGCGGTGCCCGTCGTGACCGCCGTTGTGAATACCAGCCCGTTCGTCAGTATCAGTGGCGTCACCATAAATTCCTTGAGCGGTGTCACATTCGGAGAAGCTTCCGACCTGACAGTGTTGGCCAGTTTCGTGGTGACGTCGGTGACGGTGATCCCCGAACCCGGAACGGCGCTGCTTGCCGGATTTGGGCTGGTGCTGATGGCGGCTTCGCGCCGGCATGCCCGATCTCATGCCTAGCTCGACCGCCTCTCCCCTAGCCCTCTCCCCTAGCCCTCTCCCCCTGGCCCTCTCCCCTGGCCTCGCGGACCCCTCGGTTTGTTTGGTTCGTTTGGTCGGCTGAGCGCGGTCCCTGGCCCCAGTGTTTGGCTTCTCTGGGCCCCCCTTTCTAGTTGGCCTGGCCGCTCACCGCACCGACTGGCTGAGCCAACGGGTTTTCTTTGGTTTGCTCGTTGCCCTAGGCGCGGTTGCTATGCTCGGCCCTCCCCTCTAACCGCTCGTTGGGAGGACCTCCACTTGGCTGACCCCCTGCCGATTCCGACCGGCATCGAACTCACAAGCCTCGATCGGCGCTTCCGGGAAGACCCCTACCCGGTCCTGGCTACGCTTCGTGCCCATGACCCGGTTCATCGAGACGAAGTCTTTGGTCGCTATGTCTTGACCCGCCACGACGACGTCGTGGCCATTCTACGCAACCGTGAGCTCTGGTCCGATCCGCGCAAGGGAAACCCTGGGTCCTTTGCATATGAAGTCCTCAAAGAGTCCGACGAAGAGCCGTCGATGCTCCTCATGGACGATCCGGGCCACCGCCGACTGCGCGATCTGGTGAAGCGCTCATTTACCCCCCGGGCCATCGAACGCTGGCGCGGCCGAGTACGGGAAGTGGCGGTGAGGGTCATCGGCGCTCTCGACGAAGGCGAGTTCGATTTGATCGAAGAGGTTGCGGGGCCGATCCCGACGGTCGTGATCGCCGAAATCCTAGGGGTCGACCCTGGGATGCACGAAAGCTTTAAGCAGTGGTCGGACGCCAGCATCCTGGTGGCCTTCAGCCCCGTCAAGACGCCGGCTGCCGTTGCCGCGGCGGAACAGGCGGGCTCAGCACTGGATGCTTTTTTTCGGACGGAGATCGAGGCCCGTCGATCCAAGCCGGAAAACGACCTGATCAGCGAGTTGGTTTTGGCCGAAACCCCGGGTGATGGACTCAGCGAGACCGAAATTGTTTCCATGTGCAATTTGCTTCTGCTTGCGGGAAACCTGACGACCACGGATTTGATTGGCAATGGCGTCAAGGCGCTTCTCGACCATCCCGGAGAGCTCGCGAAACTACGTGAGCGTCCGGATTTGATGCCCAGCGCCGTGGAGGAACTGCTCCGGTATGACTCTGCGGTTGTCTCGTCTGGGCGCATTGCCCATCGGGATCAGGAAATCGGAGGCGTCAAGATCTCCGAGGGGGAGACGATGGACGTCATGCTGGCCGCGGCAAACAGGGACCCCTCCGTCTACCCCGACCCCGATCGCTTCGATATCGAGCGTGAGGACACCCACCATCAGGCGTTTGGCGGTGGGCGGCATATTTGCTTGGGGGCTCACCTGGCCCGGCTCGAGGCCCAGGAAACCCTGGCTGCGCTGCTCAGCCGATTTTCGTCCATTGGCCCGGGCCAGCGAGGTTACGAGTACGCATCCAACCCAGGATTCCGCGGTTTTGAGCAATTGTGGGTTTCGGCCGAGCGGTCGTCGTGAGGTCGGAGCATCGGTGATAAGCGCGAAGAACAGTCTTCCGGGCGCCTCGCCCATTGATGGCCCCAAAGGGCGAGTTCTCTGGGACCGAGCCGACCGAGTCCTGCCCGGCGGGGGAATCTATCTCTCTCGCAGCGCTCGCTTCGCGGGGGACGGCGTTTTGCCGGGGTTCATCGCCGATGCTGAGGGTTGCCGGGTGACCGATGTAGACGGCAAGCAGTACCTGGATTTCGTTTGCGCCAACGGTCCGAATCTTCTGGGCTACGGGCATTCGGGCGTGAAGCAAGCGTATCTCCAGCAAGCGCGACGGCCCGCGAGCAGCAACTTCTACTCGCCTCTCCTGGTGGAACTCGCCGAAGTGCTGGTGGACCGCTACGCGGGCATGGATTGGGCTGTACTGGCCAAGACGGGCTCGGAGGTGTTGACTCTCGCCGGTCGGGTAGCCCGCAAGGCCACAGGGCGTCCGTTGATCGTGGCCTTTGACCAAGCCTACCACGGCTCCGATGCCGAGTTGTCCCCCTGGCCGGCGCCGGGCGTTCCAGCGACCCGGCGGGACCATGTGATTCGGGTTCCCTGGAACGATGTGAAGGCACTTCGCACTGTGGCGGATCAGCACGAAGGGCAAATCGCGGCCCTGCTCCTGAACTCCCTGGATCAAAACGCCTTCCAGCCCACCTTTTTCGCCGAGCCCGGATTCATCGCGGCCATCGAAGAAATTCGCACACGGCATGGCGCAGCGCTGATTCTCGACGATGTGCGTCAGGGCTTTCGTCTTCATCCAGAGGGAAGCCATCGCGCCTTGGGTCTCGTGCCCGACCTTTTGTGTCTCGGGAAGGGTCTGGGCAACGGATACTCGGTTTCGGCTCTGCTCGGGAGCGATGCCCTACGGGATGGCGCACGGGGCATCATGTTCACGTCGTCCCTGCACTTCGAACAGCCGCCGATGCGCGCAGCGATGGCAACCCTGGATGCGTATGACAATGAATGTGCTTTCGAAAAAATGACCCGCGCGGGATTGCGCCTTCGAGAGGGACTCCTCGCTGCGGCCCGGGCCACCGGCCACTCGATTGATTGTTCGGGCCCGCCCACCATGCCGACCCTACTTTTCGAGAACGATCCGGATCGCAGCCGAGTTGTTGGTTTTGCCCGGGAGGCAGCTCGCCGGGGAGCAATATTCCACCCTGCGCTGAACTGGTTCATTTGCGCGGCCCATGACGACAGCGCCATCGACGAGGCACTCGAGATTGCACGGGATGCCATGGGGGCCACACCGACAGCGGGTGTCTGAACCGCGATATTTTCGATCCCGAGCCCACCGCGCACTCAGACTTGAATCTCGATGTCGGAGTCCTGTCGGGTAGGCAGGACTTCCCAGCGCCCGAACCGGCAGGCCTCGTCGTAAATGGATTCTTCGACGTCCATGATGACAGGCCTTGAGTCCTCGCTCCCTTCAAAGCAACAGACGAATCGGTAAACCAGAACTTTCTTCGTCGGTGCCCGGCCGCTCAGTTCGCAGATCACGCAATTGCTGAGAGCCTTCTCCTTTCGCAAGTAGTCGAGGTCGAAAGCCATGGCGAAGTCACCCAGGTCTTTCATCGATTTGTTCGTCGACAGTTCAAGTTTCATTTTGCGACCCTCTGCGCGCATCCAGTCATCCATCATCCTCTGCATGTGAGAGACGGTCTGAATATCCGTTTTGAATTTCACCATGACAGTTCTCCTGTCTTTCTGCTGATGGGTGCCTTGGAAGGAGCTGCTTGCAGCCCAAGGCATCCGGGGGGATGGGTTTATCGGTTGGGGGCTGATTCTTCGATTTCCTCGCTGGGTGCTCTCACTCGACGATTTCGTGCCCGAGCGCCCAGAGTGCACAGGCCGATCCCCAAAAGCAGCGCGGTGGACGGCTCGGGGATGGGCTCAATTTGGGCGCCAAACGACACGCCATAGGCGGCATTGTTTTTCTGTAGATCCAGTTCGAAGATGGGCAGAAGGGTGATGAATCGAATGGTCAGGCTCGGGTTGAACCCAGGGGAAGTCGAGGCCGAGTCGAAGAAGTAGGAGTTCCCGTCCCAATTCCACCCGGGAAAGGCGGCCGGGAACCCAAGTCCGATCCCCGACGCAGCAATGGGCTCGGAGAGCCACGGGTCGGTAATGACCGATAGGTTGGAGTCCCGTGCGATGAGCCGGAGTGATTCGCCCCCCGAGCCCGAGTCGAGGTCGCCGATGGTGAGCAGGGATTCGACCGCCAGGTTTCCTGGGTTCGAAACATCGCCGGCGAGTCCGCCGAAGTTGAACGTATTCAACCCGGTGCTCGTATTGCCGAGACCCGTTCCGACAGTGTGCTGGAAGTTTCCCTGCCACGGAGCCATCAGGGCATATCCTGCAGGCGGATCAAAGAGCAGCGACAGGGTGGAGCCCGAACCGTTTGTTCCCGGGTTGGCGAGGTCGGGCACCCGAAGGCTCGTCCAGCTGTGATTGGTATAGAAAGGGTCCGGGTTCGGACTGGGTTGGGCCAAGTTCGGACCGGAACCGATCAGGGGTACGGCCCAGGCGCCCGAGGCCAGGCCGAACACCAGGAAGGCGCAACTCGCGAGGACCATGCCGGCGCCGGGCACCCGGGTTATCTCTCGCCCCTTGGCCGATCGAGGGGATTCGCGTGGCGACCGGGGCCGGTTGCTGCCCGCAAGCGAGAGCCCCATCAACCCCAGGCCCATTAGCAAAGCAGTGCTCGGCTCGGGGACTACGGTACCAATGATGCTTCCCGAAGATTTGTCGACAAAACCAGCGTTGTTGCCCGAGAAGATTCCAACCAGCCCGACCGACGCCAGCACTTCCGGGCCTGTTCCGCTGCTGTTGAAGTAGTGGTCGATTACGAAGGTCCAGACCTCTCCGTTTTCAAAGACGCCAGGGAGGCCGGTCGAGAAACTCTCGGAAATCAGCGGAGTGTTGACCCCGACCGCGTCGATTTTGAACGCGGCCTGCTGGTCGATCTGTCCGTCGGCGTTGGTGATCGAGGTTTCGGGGTCCGAGACGTACCAGAGATTCGAGAAGTCCACGCCCGTGGTGTTTGTGATTCTGAGCATGACCTGGGTTCCATTGTTGGAGATTTGGGAACTGGGACAGGCTATGGCTTGGGTTGGGCCCGCTTGGGCAAGGATGGTTTCGTCCGCCGGGAACCCACTTGTGCCGAGTTCATCCACCAAAACGGTGCCATCGGCGTTGGTTGCGGTTAGACCCAGGGGATCGCAGTTGGGAAAGTCCATGGGGGATACGTTCACGGGCATCGCCCACGCGGCTTCAGCCAGGAACACCAGCGCGCTGGCGAATCCGAGCAGGGTGCGAAAGCTGGGGAGGGTGGATCGATTCGGGTTGGATCGGGGAATGCGATTGGGGGAGTCCATTTTTTTGTCCTCGTGTGATGTGAAAGGTTTAAGCTGACTCCTGCTCCTATCGCAATTGCTGTACCAATCTCACAAGTACCTGTTTTAATTGAAGTTAATTGTTTCCTGGACGGTTTGTTGGTCTTTGTGTGTAAACTAAACTAGTCTATTTATGGGTTTTGAGTTTCTGAAAGAATGTAAGTATTTGTAAATACAAAGTTAATCAGAATGTCTTCTTTAGTTTCCTGTACTAAAAATAGGACTATCCGATGATTATTGACGACGAGATATTCTGATGGGTCCCTCGGTTCCGCTCCGGGCGACCCAATCCGATGGCGAGCGTTTGGCGGTGCTCCTCGAGTTGTCCCGGGGTTTCGCGGCCCAGCGCGATTTCGACGATCTGCTTCCCCTGGTGATCCGCCATACCCAGGAGGTGCTCAACGCCGAGGGCTGCTCATTGCTTCTGGTGAACGAGGCGGGCACGGATCTCTATTTCCCGGTGACCAGCAGCGCCCAGGAGGGCGTCGACCGACGTCTCCAGAACCTGCGCTTTCCCGTATCCCAAGGCATCGCCGGGCATGTCGTCCGCACCCGCCAAACCCTTCTGGTGGATGACGTGTCGAACAACCGATTCTTCAACCCCAAGATCGACCAGCAGACGGGCGAGCGAACCCGCAGCATGATCTGCGCGCCGCTTCGACGGGGAGACGAAGTCCTGGGCGTGATCGAAGTCATCAACTGCCGCGAAGGGGTTTTTGGCGAGTCGGAGCTGGAATTTCTCGAGGCCCTGGCCCAGTCCGTTTCCCTTGCCGTCGAGACCGCCAAGCTGGTGGGCGATCTGCGAAACACCACCGCTCGCCTTGCCGGAGAGATCAGTGGTCTGCGGCGCGAGCGACTTCACGCCGATTCCTTTCCCGAAATCATCGGCCGCAGTCCCGCCATGGAGCAGGTTTTCGCCTTGATGGAGAGTGCGGTGGAGTCATCCATCGCCGTACAAATCCAGGGCGAGACCGGGGTTGGCAAGGAATTGGTCGCCCGGGCAATCCATACCCATGGGCCCCGCCGGGAGGCGCCCTTCGTTGCCCTGAACTGCGGCGCCATGCCCGCCGCACTGCTTGAGAGCGAGCTCTTCGGATTTGCCCGGGGCGCCTTCACGGGCGCCGATCGCGCAAAGCCGGGTCTCTTCGAAGCGGCTGATCAAGGAACGCTTTTTCTCGACGAGATCAATGCGATGCCGCTTGATCAGCAGGCGAAGCTCTTGCGGGTGATCCAGGAAGGCGAATTCCGCCGCTTGGGCGAAACCGTTGTGCGTAAAGTGGATGTGCGATTGGTCTCCGCGAGCAACGCCGACCTCGCTGAAGAAGTCCGAGAGCAGAGGTTTCGGGAAGATCTTTACTACCGCCTCAATGTCTTTCCCATTGTTGTACCGCCCCTTCGCGAGCGCTCGGGTGATGTCGCGCTGATTGCCGGCGCGATTCTGCAGCGTATCTCGGATCGGACGAAAAAAAATGTGAACGCCATCGACGCCGACGTGTTGCAGATTCTCGACGCCTACGGCTGGCCCGGGAACGTTCGCGAACTTGAGAACGAGTTGGAGCGCGCTGTGGCCCTAGCTTCGGCGGGCTCGTCGGTCAGTCGCGACTGTCTTTCGCCCCGGGTGGTAGAGCTTGGGGAAACTCGGGCCCAGGGTGGATCCATGGCCATTCATCCGCGGGGCAGCTTGCGTGAGGCCCGGGAGAAATTTGAGCGTGAGTTCCTGAGGTCAGTCCTTCGGCTGCACGAAGGAAACGCGACGAAGGCGGCGAAGGAACTGGGCATCAGCCGACAGATGCTGCAGAAAAAAATCAAGGATTGGGGCCTGCGCGAACCGGGCAAGCGGTAGCTCGGTACCCGGCGGGCACGAGGCGCCGGTGGGCGTTCGGGCTATATTGGACCCGGGGAGCCAAAGATGGACTCCCCAGAAGGGAATTCGTATGACGGGTTGGAGACGGACAGTACTTTTGGCGGTGGCGGTGGCGGTGGTGCTTGGGGCAGGCGGAGGATTCGCGGCCGGAGCAGAAGACGCCGAGGAGGTGAAGGCGATGGTCTACAAATCTCCGACCTGCGGTTGCTGTTCGAAGTGGATTGACCATCTCGAAGCCAATGGGTTCGAAGTGGAGTCCAAGGACGTGGCCAACGTAACCCCGGTGAAGCGAATGAACGGAGTCCCGATGAACTTGGCCTCGTGCCATACGGCCATCATCGGCGGCTATTTCATCGAGGGCCATGTGCCGGCAGAAGATGTGAAACGGCTTCTGGCCGAGCGGCCCGACGTAGCCGGACTTGCTGTGCCCAAGATGCCCATGGGTTCCCCGGGCATGGAAGGACCCAAACCCGAACGCTACTCGGTGCTCGCGGTCAAAAAGGACGGAACCACCGAGGTCTTTGCCCAGCACGGGCCCTAGCGGGCAACCGAGGCTCCATCGACGGGCATGGAAAGTCCAGTGACGAGGGACGCTCGATCCGAGCAGAGCCAAACCACGGCTTCGGCGACTTCTTCCGCTTCACCGAGCCGTCCGATCGGCATGCTACCCCGAACTATTTTCTCCACTGCAGGGTCCTTTTCCATGGAGGCGCGGAGCATCGGGGTGTCGATGCTGCCCGGGCAGACGGCGTTGATTCGGATGCCCAAGCGTGCGTTTTCCACGGCGGCTGTCCGTGTAATTCCCAAGATTCCATGTTTGCTCGCGCAGTAGCCCGCAAGTCCGGGTGTGGCGATCAAACCGGCCCCTGAAGACATGTTCACGATGGAGCCACTCCCTTGTTCGCGCATCCGTGGGATCTCGTGCTTCATGCTGAGAAAGACGCCCGTCAGATTGACGGCAATCACACGGTTCCAATCCTTGAGGTCCATGCTTTCGAGGCTACCCGTTGGCCCTGCGATGCCCGCGTTGTTCACCGCGCAGTCCAACCGTCCGAAGCGCTGGAGACATCGATCCACCATGGCTATGGTCTCGGTTTCGTCGGAGATGTCGACGCGGAAAAAGTCGGCGTCTCCCCCGGCTTCGGCAATGTGGTGCAGGGTCTCTTGGCCGGCTTCTTCGTCCAGGTCGCAAACCAAGACCCGGGCCCCCTCCCGGGCAAGCAGCTCCGCGGTTTTTTTCCCGATGCCACTTCCGCCTCCGGTGACCAGGGCAACCTTGCCGTGAACCATTCCTTTCATGGATCCCCTTCATCGGAGTTGCGCACCGGGCGTTCCGATTTTTGGTTTGAATCGCGCCTATTGCGAATTTATACGGAGCCGAATAAGTAGCAATGTCGAGAAATCTGGCTGCCAAATCCGTTCTTTCGCGGCACCTATTCCGGGCCAGCTGTCCAGAATTTCGTTAGCCTCCCTAAATGGATGCCAAGAAGCCGAAAAGACAAGAGCAGGAATCTGCTCGAGAAGAGGTGACTGAGGTCGCGAAGGACGTACTCCGGATGGAGTTGCCGATTTCGATGCCCGGACTGGGACACGTTAACTGCTATGCGCTGATGGATCGTGACGGGGCCACCCTCGTGGACCCAGGCCTGCCCACGGCAAGCTCTTTTGCCGCGCTCAAAAAACGACTCGCCCAGTCGGGTTTGAGCGTAAAGGACTGCCATACGGTCTTGGTCACCCATTCCCATCCCGATCATTTTGGTGGGGCGTCCCGGGTGCTTGAGGAATCCAATGGAAAGCTGATCGCCCACAATTCGTTCAGTCTCGGCATGGGGGGCGTGGAGAAGCCCGAAGTTTCCGTCAATGACCTGCATGCCCACGAAGACTCCGAAGCAGGCCGGTCTCCCGGTTCAGAGGCGGACCGAGCGAGGGCGAGGGCGCCCTTCACCCCGGCACCCGGAAGCTACTCGGGGCGCACACCCTGGGGAGGTGAGAAGCCTCGCCCTCCGTTCAAGATGCGAATGCGCTGGCGGTTGATGCGAACGCTTGGCAAGGCCATGCGCTTTCCGACGATCACGCATCCGACTCTGGGTGGTGATGTGCTCCAGTTGGCGGGACGTGAGTTCTTTGTTGTCCATACGCCGGGTCATACGGAAGACCATATCTGCCTCCACGACCCGGCAGAAGAGATTTTTCTGGCCGGTGACCACGTATTGCCCAGCATTACCCCGCATATCTCCGGACTGAGTCTGGAGGCCGATCCTCTGAAGGCGTTTTTTGATTCTCTGGATCGTGCGGCGGCCATCGAACACGTAAGCCAGGTACTTCCCGCCCACGGCCACCCCTTCAGCGATCTGGCGGCGCGTTGCGAGGCAATCAAGGACCACCACGACGATCGTCTTGATGAGGTCCGATTGATCGCGAAGGAGTTGGGGCCTTCCACCGTGGAAGCGTTCATGAAACGACTCTTTAAGGAGCGAAGCTGGGGGGGCATGGCCGAAAGTGAGACCTACGCCCACCTTGAGCACCTTCGCTTGATGGGAAGCGCCGACCGCCATGACGGCGAAGGCGATCAGTACATCTATACCCTCTAGACCTCCCGTTCACCTTTCAGGCGAGAGTGCCGCCGTCCACACGGACCTTCTCGCCGTTGATATGCGCAGCGTCCTCTGAGGCAAGAAATGCCACAAGGGCCGCGGCAGTCTCGGGCCCGCGAAAGGTGTCCAGGGGCATGATCCGCTGGAGCAACTTGACGTCCGCTCCTTCGGGCAAAACGAATTGATCGTGCATGGCGGTTTTGACCGAACCGGGGCAGACCGCGTTGGCGCGCACGCCCTGCTTGCCGTATTCGACCGCGAGGGTCGAGGTGAAAGCGAGAACCCCACCCTTGGAGGCCGAGTAGGCAGCGGTCCATGGATGACCCGCAAGCCCCGCGGTGGAGGCCATGTTCACAATACTGCCGCCGCCGTCGAGCAGAAGCGGAAGGGCCGCCTGGCACATCAGGAAGGTTCCGGTGAGGTTGACCTTGAGGATCAGGTTCCACTTCTCGAGGCTGAGGTCGAGGGTATTGTCGAAGTGCAGGATGCCCGCGATATTGCACAGGGCGTCGAGTTGCCCGAATTCCGCCAGGGTGACCTCCATGGTCCCTGCCACCGCCGAGGGATCGCTCACGTCGCAGACCAGGCCGATGGCCTCCCCGCCGGCCCCACAGATTTCTTTGGCGGTCGTCTCCACGGCCTCTGCCTGAATATCGGTACACACCACTTTGCCCCCCTCGGAGGCAATCCTCAGGGCGGTTGCCTTGCCGATGCCGGCGGCGGCTCCGCTGACGATAATGACCTGGTCGGTGAAGCGTTGCATGGCTTTGTTCTCCTCTGGACTGGGGCTCGGCTGGGTCGCGCGAATTCTTGCTGTCGCGTCAATTTCTAGTTGGGGGTGTATTTGCGTAGTTTGCGCTGGAGGCTCTGGCGATGCAGGCCGAGGCGTCGCGCGGCCTGGCTGATATTTCCGTCGCACTCCGCGAGTACGTACTCGATGTACTCTCTTTCGTGCCTGTAAAGGCTTTGAAATTCGTCGGGAATCGGAATGTCTTCCTCGGTTTCATCGCCAAGGAAGGCGCGCTCGATTTCGTCGGCATCCACCGGCTTGGTCAGATAGGCCGTGGCGCCAAGCTTCGTCGCCTTGACGGCGGTAGCGATGCTTCCATAACCCGTGAGGACGATGACAACCGTGGTCGGCGAGCGCTGCTTGATCGTCGTGATTACGTCCAGACCACTATCCTGGCGAATGCGAAGGTCGACCACCGCATAGCGAAAGTCCAGGGATTTGTGGCTCTTGACCGCGCGTAGGCTATCCAGCCATTCGACCCGGTAGCCGCGGTCCCGAAACTCTGCCGTCAGGGTGTCGGCAAAGCGTTGATCGTCTTCGACGATTAACAGGCTCCGGATCTCTTCGTCGAGGGAGTCCGTGGAATTGGCTGCGGGGTCATCAGCGGTCAAGGGTGTCTAGCCTCATTCTTGAGTTGCAACGTTCGCCCAATCAAGCTTACGACTCTCCCGGGATAGATTCGACCCTTCCGGGACTGGGAAGCGAAATGCGGGCTACGGCACCCCCCTCAGGGTGATCTTCGAGAAAGAGTTGCGCGCCGATGGCTTCGGCGAGGCTGTGCACATAGTAGAGGCCGAGGCCGACCCCGCCGGGCTTCGTCGTGACGAAGGGTTCGCCAAGGTGACTGCGCACGATGGCGGGCCAACCCGCTCCCCGATCGGCAACGGAAAGATTCACGTGGTCTATACCCGCCTCGACGGACACATCTACGGTGGAGTGCTCTCCGCCGGATTGGATCGCGTTGTCGATCAGATTGATGACTCCCTGTGAGAAGGCGACTGTTGGAATCAGGGCACGGTAGGGTCCGCGTCCCACCCGGCGATAGCGGACGGTCACGCCGGGGTCGTGATCATTCGCGACGCCACGGCAGACTTGCCCCACGAGGGTATCGATGTCGACGACTTCGAGGCTCAATCTTTCGGGGTCGAGTTGGGATCCCGCCATGTGATGGAGCACTTCACCGCAGCGATTGAGCTCCTCTCTCGCGGTCATCAGATCTGGGTTGTCCGCGAGATTCAAGGAGCGGGCGAGTCGCTCCAGGCGGAGCTGCGCGGTGTTGAGTGGCGTTGCAAATTCGTGGGAGAGTCCCGCGGCAAGTGCGCCTACCGCGCGCAGACGATCAATGCGGGTTTTCCGCTCGCGCGCAGTCGAGAGGTCCCATTGCAAGGCTCCGAGTGTGCGGGACAGCCAAGCGGTCAGAATCCAAAACACCAGGGCAACGAGGAATTGGGCGGGGAAGAGGATTGTCCGCGGCAGAAGTGAATCTTCCAGGGCGGGTGGAATCTGAGCACCGAACTGTATCGAAATCACGCTGATGAGCAGGATGAAAAAAAAGAAAAGACTACGTCGACCCTGAAGCAGCATCGCCCCCAGAACCGAATGAACAAAGAGAATGGGTACGGTTGGGTTCCAGGCGCCGCCGGTCAGGGCCAGCAGTGTCGAGAGGATCGCGATATCCGCACAGAGCTGGATGAGAATTTGGGGCGAAGGTAATTCCCATCCGCGCTGGAGGGCGCCCCAGGTGAGCAGGTTCCAAACGATCAGCAGCCCGATCGCCCCGATGAAAATGGGGAGAACGTTGGGATCGATCATTCGGAAATAGAGGGCGGGAAAGATCGAAATGATCTGGGCCGTTATAGCGAGCCAGCGTAGCCGAACTATCCAGTGGAGCTTGGCGTTGACTTCCGCCGGATCGGCGGTCATCGGGGGTGAAAAAAAGGAACGAATCGCGTTCCACATGGGAGCTCTATTGACCTCCGCCATCAATGCCAATCCGCTGCCCCGTGGTGTAGGCGCTTCGATCGGAGACGAGGTGGCGGATGGTGTTGGCGATATCTTCCGGCTGACAGACCCGTCCGAAGGGCATCTGCTCGTCCAGTTGACGAAGATCTTCGATGCCCGACGTGGCCTTGACCAGGCGCCTGCCCATTTCCGTCTCAACCAGACCAGGGGCGACGACATTGACCCTTATCCCGAAACGCCTTTCCTCGGCGGCGAGGGTGAACGCCAGTGCCTCCATTGCGGCCTTGCCCATATTGTAGGGGGCGCCCCCGGCGGCATTGTATTTCGTGGCCATGCTGGAAACCATCACGATGTCGCCGCGTGCCTGTTCCCGCATGCCCGGCAATACGCACTTGCAGAGCTCATGGGGGCCAAGGGCATGAATGCGCATCAGCGCCTCGAGTTCTTCGGCCTCGGTCTTCAGTACGCTTCGGCCTTGGCTTGCGACCCCGGCATTGTTGACCAGGATGCCGACAGGGCCAAGTTCCTTCTGCACGAGTTCCACCATGCTGGCGAGGCTGCCCGGGTCCTGAATGGCCGCAGCCACCGGAACCGCACGGCGGCCGAGGGCGCGAATGGCCTCGGCACTTTCCTCGGCTGCAGCCAGGTCCCGGTTGTAGTGCACGGCGACATCGGCGCCGTCTTCGGCCAGGGCCAGGGCCACCGCCCGACCGATACCGCGACTACTGCCGGTCACGAGTGCAATTCGTCCGTCGAGTGACATGGCCCCATTCTCCTTTTTGGATGGATTCCCAGGTCGAGCCGACCTAGGACCGGGCCCGAGATCAAATAGGCTAACCGATTGTCGTCGGGGTCGGACGGTGGTGCCTTCGAGCGCTAGGCTCCCCAACGGAATGGACAACGACCTCTCGAACCTTGAGCGCTACTGGACTTGCCGCCTGACTACCCGTGGCCGCCGGACGGGCGAGCCGCGAGCGGTGACCATCTGGTTCGCCCTGGGGCCGGGCTGTGTCTATTTGACCGGGGGCGCCTCGCATCCGCACTGGTGCAAGAACCTTGGGGCTGAGCCCGAGGTTTCGGTTCGCATCGGTGGCGAGTGCCTGGCCGGGAGGGCGCGAGTGGTGGAAGCCCCCGACGAATCCGCGGCCATTCGCCAGCGCTTCGTTGATCGCTACCTGCTGGCCCGGCTAGCGCGTCCCTTTGGCGGCTACACCGATTCCATTCCCGTCCTTATTGACGTCCAGACTCGGACCCCCCTCTAGATGTTTCGGCATTCGCCTTTGTCGGGCAGCTGATAGCGAGGACCAAATCCCATGACCGAGAAGCCGTTCCGACTGCTCCCCGAGGTGGGGGCCGAGAACGCACACTTCTGGCAGGGAGGGGCCGAAGGCGAGTTGCGTTTTTTGCGCTGCCAGGCCTGCCGGACGTACGTGCATCCACCGGCACCGGTCTGCCCGGAATGCCTCTCCCGGGAACTTTCGCCCGAAGCGGTTTCCGGGCTTGCCCGGCTTTACACCTATACGCTCAACCATCACTCGTGGGTGCCGGGTTTCGATCCTCCGTATTGGGTGGCTATTGTCGAGATCGATGAGCAGCCCGGTCTCCGGCTGACGACAAATTTGGTGGGATGTTCACCCGCCGATGTGAAAATTGGGATGCGGGTGCGGGTTTGTTTCGAAGAACGCGAAGATGGGATCTACATTCCCCTCTTCGAACCGGAGAACAGCTGAAGGGCAGGGGCTTGGCCAAGAACGCGAATAGAAAACTGGCCCGTCAGGCAGCGATCACCGGGATCGGCCAGTCGGCTGTGGGCCGACGTTTGAATGTCGATCCGCTGGGGCTGACCGCGGATGCATGCCTCGAAGCCATCGCGGATGCCGGGCTCTGCCGGGACGATATCGACGGCATTTCGACGTATCCCGGCGGAGGCATTCCTGGAGCGCCGGGCTTCTCGGGAGCGGGTATCAGCGACGTTCAGGACATGTTGCGCCTGAAGGTTGACTGGTTCTGCGGGGGACTGGAACTGCCGGGGCAACTGGGCTCGGTAATCAATGCCTGCATGGCGGTGGCCACGGGGATGGCTCGCCATGTGCTCTGTTTTCGAACGGTCTGGGAGTCAACCGCCCAGGGAACGGGTCCACGTGGAGGGATCGGTACCGGCGGCGGCGGTCGTTTTCGAGCGGGGGGTTTCATGCAGTGGACTCTGCCCTACGGTGCGGCGTCGGCAGCGGTCTGGATCGCCATGATGGCCCGGCGTCACTTTCACGAATTTGGCACCACCCGGGAACAGATGGCGCAAATCGCTTTGAATGCTCGCCGGAATGCGGGCCTCAACCCCAAGGCGATCTATCGCGAGCCCATGGCTCTGGATGATTACCTTGAGGCACGAATGATCTCGGATCCGTTTTGCTTGTACGACTGCGATGCCCCGGTGGACGGCAGCACCGCTCTGATTGTTTCTGCGGTTGATGCCGCTCGGGATTGTCGCAAGCCGCCACTGCTGGTCGAGGCGGTGGGGAGCGCTTTGCGGGGCCGGCCGTCGTGGGATCAATTCGATGACCTCACCACCATGGCCCTCCGCGATGCCTCCGCCATGCTCTGGGAGCGGACCGATTTGAAGCCCGCCGATGTCCAGGTGGCCGAGCTCTACGATGGCTTCAGTTTTATCGCCATGGCCTGGCTTGAGGCCCTGGGATTTTGCGGCAAGGGCGAGTCGGGCCCGTTCATTGAGGGCGGGAATGCCATTGCATTGGATGGAGAGATTCCGCTCAACACTCAGGGCGGCCAGCTCTCGGCCGGTCGTCTTCATGGATTCGGCCTTCTGCACGAAGCTGCGCTCCAACTCTGGGGAGAGGGCGAACAGAGGCAGGTTCCCGGTGGTCCCGAGGTCGCCGTGGCGGCGGCTGGGGGTGGGCCCCTGGGCGGTTGTCTGCTCCTGCGCCGGGGAGATTGAGCGGAGGGCGTGCCCGGTGAAGCCTATTGCCGGGCGGGGAGTGCGATGACCACGTCGCTGTCCTCGCGAAGCTGGTCGAGGTAGTTCCGCAGGGCTCGGTCGCCCGCTCGTCGGATGTACTCCCTGCGAATCTGGGTCTCGATTTCTTCAAACGGGGGCGAGAACGCCTGCTTGATATCGAGCAATCGGAGCAGGTGGACACCGGTTCCCGAACGGACGGGGGGACTGAACTCCCCGGCCTCGAGTTCGAGAACGGCCTCCAAGGCCGTGGGGCCCACGTACTCGCGAAGCTTCATCGCAGGAAGAAGGGTGTCCGGAAGCGGAGAGATTTGGTCATCTCCCAGGCGGACAGCCACTTGCGCGAAGGATTCCCCGGCTTTTAGAGCGGCGCTGGCCTCTTCAGCGCGCTGAAGCGCGCTGTTTCCTTCGTCGCCGTAGGGGATACGGAACAGGATTTGATCCACGCGGTACCGGCCGGGCTGGACGAAGAACGCGGCTTCTTCACTGTAGAAGCGGCGGAGTTCTTCGGGGCTGGGCTCACGTTCCTCGGCACCCGAGACCACGGAATCGATCAAGCTTGAGGTCAGGTTGGCTCGGACACGGCGGTCTACTTCCGCCAGTCCGAGCCCCAGCGCGCGTTGGACCAGTAATTCCTCTTCGATCATCCGGTTCAGAACGTGGCGGCGTACGTCATCATCGATGGGGTTGCGCGAGTCGCTGGCAAAGCCCGCAAGCAGCCGCTCGAAGGCATCACGGCGAAGGACCTCGCCGTTGACCGTGGCCACCGCGTCCGGGGGGATGCCCGGGTTCGGCCCGCCCGACGGGTCAACAATTCCGTAGGTTGCCATGAAGAGACCGGCCGCCGCGCCCAGGCCGAGTAGCCAGAGCGCACGGCGCTCGGCGCCGCTCGGGATAGGGTTTCGCTCGTCCTGGTTTGTGTTTGCGTCCAACGTCATCCAATGCCCTGCTCATTCGTAGTGGCATAGGGCTCTCTGTCTGGCTGGCCGAGTCGGCCTTTCCCTCTCAGCCCAGCGCGGGTTACTATAAGCCAGCTGATTCTGAAAGGAGAAAACCATGAGCTTGAACCTGGGAACAATCCTGAGCGCGAGCACCGAAGAGTCCCCTGACAATATTGCCCTGCGCATCGGAGATGTTTCCTTTACTTACGCCGAGCTTCACCGCGCGGCCGCGGGAATCGCTGGGGGGTTGCGCGAGCGTGGCATTCAGCCCGGGGACAAAGTTTCGCTGCTGGTGCCCAATGTTCCCGAGTTCACCATGGCGTATTTTGGAATTCTCTATGCGGGGGCCACCGTGGTCCCCATCAACGTTCTGGCCGCCGCCCCCGAGGTTGCGTACTTCCTCAAGGATTCCGAGTCGCGCCTGTTGATCGCCCATCCGCTTTTTGAAGCGCCCGGCCGTGCCGGCGCCGAAGAAATGGAAGTGCCCGTAGTGATGGCGGGCGGCGAAGGGCCGGATTCCCTGGCAGCGCTTGCTGCAAGCGAACCCATAGATGGTCCCCACCCCACCGGGGCCGATACGACCGCGGTGATTCTCTACACCTCGGGGACCACAGGCCACCCCAAGGGCGCCGAACTGACCCACTCGAACCTCTTCCTGAATTGCGCGGTGGTCGTGCCTCGCTTGGTGGAGATCGACTCAAAGGAACTCCGGGCACTGGCGACGCTTCCGCTCTTTCACTCCTTTGGCCAAACCTCTATTCAGAACGCGACCCTGGCCGCGGGAGGCTCTATTTCGTTGCTCCCGCGCTTCGAACCCGAAGCGGCATTCGAGATCATCGAGCGGGACGCGATCACCCTTTTTGCAGGCGTTCCCACCATGTACTTCGCCCTGCTCAATTTCCCCGGTGCCGACGCCCACGACATTTCGAGCCTGCAGCTCTGCATGACCGGGGGGGCGCCCATGCCGGTGGAGGTGATGAATTCCTGGGAAAAGAAATACGCCATCCCGATCCTCGAAGGCTTTGGTCTTTCGGAGACTTCACCCATCGCGACCTTTGGCGTCCTAGGAAAGCCCGTCAAGGCGGGTTCCATTGGCTATCCGGTCTGGGGTGTTGACCTGGCCATCATGGACGAAAACGACGTGTCCCAACCCGACAATGAGCGCGGGGAAATTTGCATCCGTGGGCACAACGTCATGAAGGGTTATCTGAACCGTCCCGAAGCCACCAAGGAGGCCATGAAGAACGGCTGGTTTCACTCCGGGGATATCGGTTACCGAGATGAGGACGGGTGCTATTGGATCGTGGACCGGAAGAAGGACATGATTCTTCGTGGCGGGTTCAACGTTTACCCGCGCGAGGTCGAGGAAGTGCTCTATCAACACGAGGCTATTGTCGAGGCTGCCGTGGTGGGCATTGAGCATGAAAGCCACGGGGAAGAGGTCAAGGCGGTAGTGGCCCTCGCCCCTGACGCGACAGCCACTGAGGCCGAGATCATCGCGTTCTGCAAGGAACGGCTGGCGGCTTATAAATATCCCCGTTCCGTCGTAATTATCCCGGAGCTCCCCAAAGGACCCACGGGAAAGATCCTGAAGCGGGAGCTGCGCTGAGGCCCGTCCAGGGGCAGCCAAGTGCCCCTGGACCCTGCCCTGACAGCCGTGACCGCATGGGTCACAGCAGCCCGCTTTCATAATTGCCCGCCACGGAGGGACGGAAACGTCCACTTCTCTGATGGGCACTGATTGCAGGGATTGTGGGGCAGGGATTGTGGGGCAGAAATTGTGGGGCAGAGATTGTAGGGATTAGGGAATTAAGGATTGAGCGAGTGGGCCTCGATCGCTGGTGCTCTAAGTCCTGAGCCCTGAGCCGTAAGTGCTGGCCTCACAAAGGAGGGCGGACTGGCAACGACTCCTGGCATGGGTCGGATGGGTTGTCTCATGGGTCCGCCAACGAAGAAGCCAAATCCGAGGGGAATGAAGCCGAAAGAGCAAAAGATCTTCTATCGCGCCGTCGATGAAGGTTGATGAAGGTTGATGAAGGTTCATGAAAGTTGATGAAGCGGATCGAGGACCACGAAGGTTCGCCAGAAAAACCCGACACCACCACTAGAACCACAACCGCCACCACCACAACCGCCACCACCACAACCGCAACCACCACAACCGCAACCACCACAACCAAAGCCAGGCAGAGCAAGACGGAGGTCAAGTTCATGCAATCCAATACCGCCAAACGACAACGAATTGAAGTCGCCGCCTCCTGCTGCTCGATTTGTGGGAGCGAGGCCGTGGTTTTCGACGAGGTCCTCGATGAGCCGGCTCTGCTCCTCGGCGAGTGCCTCCACTGCGAGTACCGCTGGACTCGAAGCGGGAGCCCTCCTTGGTCTGAATGGCGCGCCGCGCGTGCCACCCTCGACCCGTCACCCGCCTTGGCGGGGGTAAGACTGGCTCCGAAGATCCCGAACGCGGCGTAGCCGGGGGAGGGAGCCAGGAGAGGGAACCAGGAGAGTCGAGGGGTCGCCTCGCTGCAGTCGGGGTTCCCCCAGGCCCGAGGCTGATTTCGCCCCATAGGCAACGTATTGGTTTTGCCCCATTCTTATCGCGAGTCGGGCTTGGATCCTAGAGCCGATTTTGCTCAGATCCACTCAAGTGGAGCGCTGGGCATTTCCACCCGGTAAAGTCACGGCCACCGGAGCTGAAGGTTCGAGGGGTCGGATGCGCGCAGTCGCCTCCAGGGCCCCCCGACTAGACGCCGTATGGGGGGCCCAACGGGCCAGCCGGTCAGAATGCCAACGAATCCATCGGCCACAGGGCCAGAGGGGGTCACCATCTTCATGGCGAAGCGAAGCATCGAGGCAGTGCTGCAGGCCGCTCTTCGGGGGGCGCTTGTCCTCTTTCTCACCACGGCTCCGCTCGGGGTTCTCTGGGCCGCCGAGGTTTTGGATCTGAGGGTCGGGGTTCACCCGGACTACACTCGGGTTGTTTTTGAACTCGATGGGCCTGCTGGGTACAAGGTAGAGCGCGGCAATGGCCCCTCCGAGTTGGTGGTGACCCTCAAGGCCGGTTCCATCGCTCGTTACTTGAACCCGACCAAGTCGTTGATCGACTCGATCAAGCTCGAACCCACGGCAACGGGCTCCAAGGCCCGGGTGGTGCTGGCTCGAGATGGCCTGAGCTTGAAGGAAATGATCCTCGCCAACCCGCCGCGCATCGTGTTGGATGTGATTCTTCCCAAACCCGTTGCTGCCAGGGCGCAACCCGTATCCCGGTCGGTGGCCGCGGCCGGTAAGCCGGCTATCGCCAAGGCGAACCCTAAACCCGCGGCCAAGCCGCCCGCGCCAAAAAAACAGGCGAACGCTCCCATCGCCAAGCTCGCCAAGCCCGCCAAGCGCATTGCCGCCGGATCCAAGCCCTCCAAGCCCGTGATCACCCTCGAGGCTTCGCCCAGGAGGGCTCCCGTCTCTGCTCCCTTGGCCAAAAATTCAGATACGCGCCAGCCCCGGAGCGGCCAGGCCGCGGGAGCCAAGGCACCTGCCCCTGCTCCGGCCAAGCTCTCTTCGAAACCCGCGTCGGCTTGGCCGGCATCGGCTCCCGAAAGTCTCGAAGTCGAGGACTCGACGTCTATGGTCCAGCAGATTTTTGCTCTGGTGGGCCTCGCGGCGGTTCTGGTGGCGTGGGGCGTCGTGCGCCGCCGCCGGGGACGCGTTTCTCTGGCTTCGCCCAGCAAGCGCGAGACCGCCGACCCCCAAGTGGGTTCCGATGAGTCGAATCCCTTTGCGGGCATGGAGTCCCCAGCGGAAGAGACCCTCGCGCTCGCCGCCGCGTCCGCCGATTCCGCGTCCCTTGATTCCTCGCCCACATTCCTTGACTCCCCTCCCCTTGATTCTTCGCCCCATGATTCTTCGCCCCATGATTCTCCACCCCATGATTCCCAGACCGCGTCCCCGGACGACTCCCCGCCCACTCTCCCCGATGGCTCCTCGGGCCCGGCCACAGAGATCGCCCTTGCTGCCGAGGATGACGATGCCGACCTCGCTCTTTTTGGGGAGATGAACGAGGCGCACAAAGAAGCGGCTCCCCCGGAACCCCAAGAGAGCGCGGCGAGCCAAGCCTTGGGTGTTGAGCCGGCCGGGGTCGATCCCTACCAGGCCGGCCGGGAAGCCGCCGAAGAAGCGATTGCGCTGGTTCGTGGCCTCGAGGAGCGGGTCGCCAGCCTGCAGGATCGTCTCGAAGAAGCAATCGATTCCCGTGAGGGAATCGAACGCCAGATGGCCGCGCAGAACGAGGAACTTCGCGTTCAGCGCGCCGCTATCGCACGCACCCAGCGGGCTGTTCGCAATATCAGTCGTCCGGAAGGGGAGAACCGCCCAGAGCCAGGTTCGCCCGCGGTCGACTAGTTCAGGCCTCCGCGGCCGCGTCCAGGGCGCCCACGGCGCCGGCGAAGCTCCCACTTTCGAGCAGGACGGGTTGGTTGCCCATCAGCCCGGTGACCCCGGTGACGATGCTCGCTAGGGCGGGGTTTTCATGCAGGGTGGCGCCCCCGAAAACGAGCCGACTAATTCCGGCCGCCTGGGCGATTCCGCTGCAGACGAGTGCGACGTTCTCCCCCACCAGCCCGATTACCGCTGCCGCCAGATCCTCGGGCCTCGCGGAGTTTGTGGGTGACGGGGTCTCGCGGCCTCCCTCGCCGAGCCCCGACCGCGCCAGTCCGCCGAAAGACGCAGCGGTGGTTTCGCCGGGCAGGGGGATTTCGCCTTCTGGGTAAATGTCGCCCACCCGTAGATCGATCTTGCCCCGATCGCCTTGCTCGGCCAGGCGGCAGATTTCTGCATGGGTACGGCAGCCGGTCAACGCGACGCCGAGCCCCAGCAGGGTCCCCCCGCCCAGGGCCGTTCCGCCGAGTCGGGTGACCGTCTCGCCCTCGACTCGTAGAATCGAGGTTCCGGTGCCGAGGGAGACGAGCAGGTAGGGGGATTCCTCCTGGAATCCCTGACCTTCGAGAAGGATCCGCGCCCCGCGCCCCCAGGCTTCAAATTCCAGGCAACTCCGGGTGGGCCGATGGAGTCGAGCGGCGGCGGCGGATGCTCCGCAACCTGTGAGCCCAAGATGGTCGGGGGCGACATCAGCAATTCGGCGGTCGATGCCCCGCAGATCGCCGGCGGAAAGAAACTCCAACTGGAGACTTCCGTCGGGCGCACGCATCGCCAACTTCGCGAGGGTGGCTCCGATGTCCACGCCCATTGGGCGAAGTCGCTTTTCTCCGGTCGTCTGAGGAATCGCCATCAATCCGTGGGAATCAATGAGTTACACTGGGCCAAAAGGTCAAACCCCATGTATACCGCTTTCTATGGTCTGCGCGAAAAGCCTTTTTCGCTCACACCCAATCCCGCATTTCTCTATCTCTCGGACTCCCATCGGGAGGCCCTTGCTCACCTCGTTTATGGCCTCGAGCAAGGCGAGGGGTTCATTGTTCTTGCAGGCGAGGTCGGGACCGGAAAAACGACCCTGTGCCGGAGCTTGCTCGAACGCATCGAACCCGACAGCGAAATCGCGATTCTCTTTAACCCGAGCAACAACGACATCGAACTCCTCCAGTCCATCAGCGAGGAGTTCGGCTTGGTCGCCGCGCGCCGCTCCCGGCGTCAACTCGTCGCCGCGCTGAATGAATTTCTGCTCGAATGCCACGGTCGCGGAAGTCGGGCGATTCTCATCGTCGACGAAGCCCAGAACCTGTCCCCGGCGACTCTTGAGCAGATTCGCCTGCTTTCCAATCTGGAGACGGCTTCCTCGAAACTGATTCAGATCATTTTGCTCGGCCAACCCGAACTCGAGGAAAAGCTCGATTCGGACTCCCTCCGCCAGCTTCGGCAGCGAGTGACCGTGCGCTGGAGCCTCCAACCCTTTTCATCCCAGGAGACCGCGGCCTACGTGCAACACCGACTCTCGGTCGCCGCGGGTGCCGCCCGAGAAATTTTTACGCCGGGCGCTCTGCGCCAGGTGCATCGCTTGACCGGCGGGATTCCCCGGCTGATCAATGTTCTATGCGATCGCGCGCTGTTGGTGGGGTATGCCGAGGCCAAGCATCAGTTGGGGATTCGTTCCGTTCGCCAGGCCGCTCGGGAAGTGCCGGACGCCTCCCGTCGGATACGCGACTGGGGGCTGGGGAAGGTCGGCTGGGCGGCGGCCGGAATTGCACTGCTCGTGGCGGGGGGGTTGGCGTGGCTTCAACTGGGTTCTGGCACCGGTCTGGGGACAGACCTGCGGACCCTCGCTGGTTTGGGCCGAGGAGGGGACAGTGAACTCGCCCCGGTTGGAATGGCGCGAGATCCCGGGCGCTTGGGAGCGCCGGAGGGGGGGGCCGCGAGCGCGTCGGGGACGTCGGTCACCGTGATCGTCGAGCTTCCTCCGCCGGGCAGCGAACTGCAAGCCGCCGAAGTGGTTCGCGCCCAGTACCGGGCGGGCCCGGCGGCGGAGCTTTCCGAACCCGGCCAAGCCGAGGCCCGGCTGGCGCCCGCGGAGCAGGGCGTATTCCTGCGCGCGGTGCTGTCCGACCAGGCGCCCGAGGCGGCGCTGGGCGAGGCCACCGAAAGGGTGCTGGCACTGCATGGCCTGGATCCATCGGGCCGCATTTCCGCCTCCTTGGCCGATGCGTTGGATGAGCTTGAATTGCACGGACTCGGGGTTCTCGAGATCGCCGACGCGAATTTCCAGACCCTTCGTGATCTCAACTATCCGGCTCTGGTCAGGCTTACGACGGGAGATCCCGAAGCCAGCTCGCGCATCGTGGCCCTGGTGGGCATCGAAGCTGGCCAGGCCGAATTGGTGGGGCTGGGGAACCGGGAGCCCGTGCAGATTTCTCTCGAGGTGGTCGAAGAGCATTGGGATGGCGTGGCCTGGGTGATCTGGAACCCCTATCTGGATATTCCCCAGGTGATCGCCGAAGGCGCCCAGGGAAATGAAGTTCGCTGGCTGCAGGAGGCGCTCTCGCGCCTGGGTTACCTGGACTTCCACGTGCCCGGGCTCTTCGACGGGTCGACGCTTCGCGGGGTGGCGCGATTTCAGGGTCAGCATGCGGTTGAACCCGATGGTGTGGTGGGGCCACGAACTCAGATGCTGATCTACGCGGATCTGGACGAGTTCGCTCCGCCCCAACTCGAGGATGGGGATTCGGGATGAGCACGATTTTAAAAGCACTGCGCCGGGTCGAGGGAGAGCGGGAGCAGAAAGTCGAAACCGAGCGNGCCCGAGGCGACCGGACCCCTTCTTATTCCCCTACCCCTTCCCCTGCTTATTCCCCCGTCCCTTCCCCTGACACCGCCGCCGTCCCTTCCCTTTCCCCTTCCCTTTCCCCTACCCCTACCCCTACCCCTACCCCTTCCCCTGACACCGCCCCCGCGACAGCTTCGGCCGGGGAGGCGCCAATTCCGCCGGTGGCCTTGACCGATTCCGACAAACGCAGGAACGCGGCCATACAGGAAGCCATTCGGCGCCGAACGTCCGCCACTGCGGGGGTTCCCCGGGCTCCTCGCTATGAGCCCCCTCGCACTTTCGTTCCCGCCCCGCCGACCGAGAGCCCGGTGCCCGAGGAAGTGGCATCCAGTGAGCCGGCGCGGGATCCGACGCCCGAGGAGTTGTCGCCCTATCTCGCAGCCCGGGAAGCCGCCCGCCTCAAGGCCGAAGCAGAGGCCCAGGCCGAGCCCATCGCGATGGCCCAGCCCAAGCCGTCCAAGCCTATAACCAAGCCCATGCCTGCCAAGCCCATGCCCACCAAGCCCATGCCCGCCAAGCCCATGCCCACCAAGCCCATGCCCGCCAAGCCCATGCCTGCCAAGCCCATGCCGAATAGCCAGCCCCGGGCTGCCTCGGCTCAGGCTCCCCGGGCCGAAGCGTCGTCGGTGGAGACATTGCGTGTGGTCAGCACGGTCTGGCACCCGACCCCGGACAAGCGGGTCGCGGTGGTCGCCCTGTCCGATGGGGGTGCGGCCGTGCAACTGCGTCAGGGTGAAACCTTGAACGGGCTGCGGGTGAGCGAGATCAAACTCTCCAGCGTGGTCTTTGAAAGCGGCGACCAGACCATCGTGCGCAAAGTGGGCGCCAAGCCCTAGCGCCCGGACTTTCTCGGGCCCGGGTCTCTCTCCGGGATGAGCTGCAGTGCGCGCCCTAAGCGGTAGAGCCTAAACGGCAGGGCTAAGAAGCGGTACGGCATTAGCGGTACGGCATTAGCGGTACGGATTAGTGGTACGGCGGATCGTCGTCGCCCTTGCGCTTGCGCTGCTCTTCATTGTGGACCGAGCGAATCTTCTGGCGCATTCGCCAGCGTCGGAACTTGTGCTGAAGCCCTTGAAGGGTCGGCGCCCCCGGCGTTCTGCCCTCGCGAACCAGGTAGATCCAACCCACTACGAGCCCCCCTCCGTGCCCGAGATGGCTCACGTTGGAGGGTCCACTTGCGTATTCGATGAAGAGCATGAAGGGAATCAGATAGATTGCCTTGATGGGCATGGGGGGGAAGATGAGCATGAGGGTTCGATCGGGCCAGGTGAATGAGAAGGCCAGGATCACCCCCATCACCGCGCCCGAAGCGCCCAGGGTGGGGATGCCTAGGTCGGCGGTCGCCGGCATCAAGCCGAGCAGGACAGCCATCCACGGAAGTGTTGAGATGAGTACACCCGCTCCGATTCCGCACGCCAGGTAGTAGCGGAGAAAGCGTTCCTCGCCCCAGACCAGCGCGAGCTGGGACCCGAACATCCAGAGCATCAGCATGTTGAAGATGATGTGGAAAGGGCTGTACGCGCTGTGCAGCCACATGTACGTAAACGGCTGCCAGAATTTAAAATCGACCCACACCGACCACGGTGACACCGCCCCTAATTGCGAGAGCAAATCGCCCGTCGGGCTCCGAGTCAGAAGTTGAACAATGAAGACGACGCCATTGGCGATCAGGAGATTCTTGATCACCTGGGGTGTGACCGGGGGGCCAAAGCCCATTTGGGATCCGCGACCGTACACGTGCGGCAACTCCTTGGGGGTGTGCGAGTTCGGAATTCAGCGCTTCCGGGAAAGTGACGAAACGGCGCGCCGCACTGCGGCGTGAGTTCGACTTCGCCCGGGTTGCGCGCCGAAAGCTATGGAATTGTAGGCGGCCCGGCCAATGGTCTGGACATTTCGTGCCAGAGCCCGGGTCTCAGGGCCCATCGGCTCCTCCCCGCACGCCCTGGCGCCGGGCGGCGTGAAGCAGTGCCAGGCTGCTCTTGGCATCTGGGATCTCGTTGCGCCACACCATTTCGAGGGCCTCGGCGAAGCGGACGGGGAGGAGCTGGATCAGCTCGTCGTCGTCGAGGCGCTGGGTCCCAGCGCTGAGTTCGTAGGCGGCAAAGAGGTGAATGCGTTCGTCGCTGAAGCCCGGAGTCGTCAAAATATCGCCCAGGGCCTCCAGGCGGCCGGCTCGGTAGCCGGTCTCCTCCTCGAGTTCGCGCAGTGCGCAGGCCTCGGGGCTCTCTCCGGGGTCGAGTTTTCCGGCGGGGACCTCGTAGATCTCCCCCCCGGCCGCGTATCGGTACTGGCGAATTAGCAGGATTTCGTCGTGGGAGAGAAAGGGCACCACCGCTGAGGCGCCGGGATGCCGAATCAAGTCCAGGGTTGCCCGGCGTCCCCCAGGCAATTCCACCTCCTCGGTCACCATCTCGAGCATGACTCCGCGCTGAACGCGTCGTGCGGGCTGCTCCGCCATGGGGGTGCCTCCTTCTGGTCTTGGCCGCGGCGACGACCCGATGCGTCCACGGCCCGCTAGTGTTTAGCGCGAACTTCAGCCCCAGGAGCCCGCTTGTCCCGCGCATTCGAGCAACCCGCCACCCTCGCGCTCCCCCAGGCGCCCGGTGAGCCCAACAACGCCCTGGAGGCTCTCCTCGTCCCGGTGCCCGATCCCCGGGCGGCCGCCGTCGTGGCGCCGCCCCATCCCCTGATGGGGGGCAGCATGGAGTCACCGGTGGTGGGCGAGGTGGCCTGGGCGTGTCAAAAGGCCGAGGTTGCCAGCCTGCGTTTCAATTGGCGGGGCGTGGGCGCCAGTGCGGGCACGCCCAGTGCGGATCCGGCCCTCGCCGACGTGGATTACCGCGCGGCGCTGGACTTTCTGGCCGAGTCCATGCCGGTCCCCCGGGTGGCCTGCGGCTACTCGTTCGGTTCTCTGGCCGCCGCGCGCGCCGCCCAGACTGCGCCCGGAATCCGGCGACTGATCCTGGTTGCACCACCCACGGAGATGCTGGATGCCGACGCGCTCTGCAGCTTTCCCGGGGAGATCCTGTTCTTGGCTGGGCAAGACGACGAATGGGTGGACTCGGGGGTTCTCGGTGAAATCGCTCGGCAGTCGGTGGCCGCTCGCTTGGAGGTGATTCCGGGCTGCGATCATTTTTTCATGAGCGCGCTCGATGAGCTGGGCCGTGGGATTTCGCGTTGGTGGGCCCAGGGCTCGGGCTGAGTCGTTGGCTCGCTTAGGGCGTTCCCGGGGCGTGGCCGCCGGGTAGGCGGACCAGCAAGCGCGCTCCCCCCTCCAGGGCTTCGCCGATCTCGATGCGCCCGCCCGCCTCCTCGATCAGGCGCTTGGAAATCGCCAATCCAAGGCCGCCCGGACGATCGCTGCGGCCCGTGGCGAAGGCTTCGAAGACGCGCTCCCGAGCTTCGACGGGAATACCGGGGCCGCTGTCCTCGACGGTCAGTTCGATCCAATGCCCCTTGGCCACCGCGGGTTCGTAGGCGCGAACCCGGACCTCCCCGCCCGTGGGCGTGGCGCCCAGGGCATTGAGGGTGAGGTTCAGGAGCACCTGCTGAAGGGCGTCGGGTGCCAGGGCCGCGGGCCCGGTCTCGGGCTCGACCTGGCAGACCAGGCGAATCTGTTTTTCCCCCGCCCGGTGGGCGAGCAGGCCGCCGAGGGTTTTCATGGCGGCTGCGACATCGGCCTGGCTGTCGGCGTCCCCAAGGCGTTGGGGTTGGGCGTGTTGCAGCACCGTGTCGAGCAGGCGTTCGAGTCGGGTGACTTCGCCGAGCACAACGCCACGAAAATCTGTCAGAAACTCGGTGTCGTCGAGGCGGTTGGGCAGCAGGTCCAGAAAAGTTTTCACCGAGACCAGAGGGTTGCGGATCTCGTGAACAATCTCCCCGAGCATTTCGCCCAGGGCCGCCTGGCGGTCCAGCCAGCGAATGGAGTCGCCCAGCCCGCGGATCTGTTGGAGCGCGGCCAGTGTGGCCAGGGGGGTGCTGAGTTGCTGGGCGACTTCCTGAAGCAGCGCCAGGGTTTTCGGTCTGACCGAACCCAGGGCATCCTCGGAACCCCCAAGGGCCAGTATCGCGAGGGCGGGGGCGAATTCGTTTGTGCCCTGCCCGCCCACGGCCACCGCGGCGGTCAGCCCGCTGGCATCGCTGGTACGGCCCACTGCGGTGGTCTCGCTGAGATCGCCCAGGTCCGTGGCTCGGGGCAGTCGCCGGAGCGCCTCGAAGGCGCCGGGCTCCAGGTCGTCCGGGGGGGGTTCGCCCGAGCGCGCGTAGGTGGCCACGCGCTCGACCCCGTCATTCTCGGTGGCCAGCCAGGCGCTGGCGTATTCGGCCCCCGAGCGCTGGGCGATCTCGCCCACCGCCCGGGTGAGCAGGTCCATGGGGCGATCGCCGTTGGGGTGCGGAGAATCCGTTGGGGGGGGCTCGGACTGGGGAAAAACCACGTCGATCAGGGCCGACGCGCCGCGACCGCGTCGCTTCAGGCGCCCGCTCGGCGGCCTAGTCGCGTTCCTTTCCCCTTGTTCACCCCCCGGCATACCCTGTTGCTACCCCGCCCAGCTAGCGCCTGTCAAGCAGAATTCCCGCGGGAGGTCCCCGGACGGGTCAAAAGATGTCTTCGCGCAGGGCCCGGCGGGCATCGCTGGCCGATTCCTGCTCGCTCATGCTCCGCCTGGGCTCGGTCCCCTCGATGAAGGGTTGGAAGTAGGCGTTCTGGGTGCTGGCGTCGGCAATGAGCCCCGTATCCCGGTCGATACGCTGAAAAACGATGTGATCCGCGGGTACTTCGAAATCCCGACTCGGCCGATCCTTCAGGGCAACGCGCATGAAATCTCGCCAGATAGGCAGGGCCGCCCCCGCCCCGGTCTCTCCAAAGCCCAGCACGCGGTTGTCGTCGTGGCCGACCCAGACGCCGGTGGTGAGGTCCGGCGAAAAACCCATGAACCAAGCGTCGCCCTGCTCGTTGGTGGTCCCGGTCTTTCCGGCCAGAGGCCGACCCAGGCGCAGGAGTCCGCGTCCGGTGCCCTCCTGGACCACGGCTGAGAGCAAGTCGCTCATCAGGTAGGCGGAGGCCTCGGAGATGACCTGATCGTCGGCCAGCGCCGGCTCCCCGGGGCTGGTTGGGTCGCTTGGGGGGGTGGATTCGGCGCCGGCTTCCGCCAGGGATTCGGGCGGGTCAGGGGACGCCGACTCGCCGGCTTGCTGGCCCTGGGCAGCCACTGGGGGTACCGCGAAGGTTCGAGGATCCACCAGGGGAATGTCCTCGAGCAGGACCGTGCCGTCGCGACGGGTGACCCGGCGAAGGAAGCGCGGGGCCACCAAGCGCCCCTTGTTGGGAAAGACCGAATACGCCGTGGTGAGTTCGAGCAGGGTCATGGAACTCGAGCCGAGCGCCAGGGAAAGATCCCGGACCAGGGGTGAGTGGATGCCGAAACGGTTCGCGTACTCGATCACGTAGTCCACGCCGACATCCCGGAAGAGGTGCACAGTGGCGTTGTTGATGGATTTTTTGAGGGCGTTGCGCAGGGGCATGGGGCCGTAGAAGTGTCGGCCGTAGTTGCGCGGAGCCCAGGTGAACCCCGAAACCGGGTCGGTGTAGACCACGGGTCGATCCACCACCTCGGAAACCGGTGTGTAGCCTTTTTCCAGGGCGGCCCCGTAAATGAAGGGCTTGAAGGCCGAGCCCGGCTGTCGCTCGGCCTGGGTGGCCCGGTTGAACTCGCTGCTTCGGTAGTCGTAGCCCCCCACCATGGCGAGCAAGTCACCCGTGCCGTTCTCGAAACTCAGCAGGGCCCCTTCCACCACCGGGGCTTGGTGGAGCCCGAGCCGGGGCAAAAGGGCATCGGGCAAGGGCGCACCTTCTAAGGGCGCATCTTCTAGAAGCGCACCGTCTAAAAGCGCACCGTCTAAAAGCGCTTCGTTGCCAAGCGCTTCGTCTAAAACCGCTTCGTCGACCTCCGGGGGACGGTCCGCCAAGCGGACAAAGCGCGTCACATCACCCGAGGCGAAGATCTGGGCGATTTGTTTCACCGGGCGGGGCCGGGCCTCGGGGTTGGGCTTCCGAGCCCAGCGCACATCCTCGAGATCGACCAGGCCCGCCACGCCGGGTGCAAAAATGACCCGGGCGCGCTGGGTCTCAGCATCGACGCCGACCACCACCCCCTCCAGGGCTTGGTCAAAGGGGATCACAGGCCTGGGGGTTTGGAAAACCACCGCGTCGTCCCCGTCCTCTTGGTCCCCGGCCAGCGCTTCGGGCACGGGCAAGTGCTCCGCGTTCAAGTCACCCAGGCGAAGCACCTCGGCGTCGATCTCGCTGGGGTCCACCCGACGTAGGGGACCCCGGTAGCCCTGGCGATGGTCGTGGGCCTCGAGGCCCTTGCGAAGCGCGGCCACCGCGGCTGTTTGGAGCCCGAGATCCAAGGTGGTTTCGATGGTCAGCCCGTCTCGGAGGACGGCCTCTCCCCCAATGGTGTCGAAGAGATAGCGCCGGATAAATTCACCGAAGTGGTCGGCTTGTCCGAGGTTTTCGTCATCGGGATGGTTTCGGATGATGGGCCGGTGGCGATAAATCCATCGGCCAGCATCCTGCCCAGCACGTAGAGACGGCGTCGTTCGGCGGAGTCGGGATTGCGGTAGGGCGAGTAGTCGCTGGGCCGTTGGGGGAGGCCGGCCAGTAGCGCCGACTCGGAGATAGTGAGGTCTTGGACTTCCTTGCCGAAATAATCCCGAGCCGCCTGACCGATTCCCCAGGCGCCATGACCAAAATAAATCTGGTTGACGTAGAGGTAGAGGATCTCGTCCTTGGTGAAATAGTCTTCGATGCGCCGAGCCAGCACCATCTCGCGGATCTTGCGCCGGAATGTCCGCTCGGGGCTGAGCAGGAGGCTCTTGACCGTTTGCTGGGTGATGGTCGATGCGCCCTGCTTGATCCCGCCCCCCATCACATTTGCCAGGGCGGCGCGTAGGATCCCCGTGTAGTCCAGACCCCCGTGTTGAAAGAAGTTCTTGTCCTCGGCGGCCACGAAGGCGAGTTGCGTGACCCGGGGGATTTGTGCGATGGGAACCAGCCGCCGCCTCTCCTCGTAAAACTCGGCGATCAACTGGCCGTGGCGGTCGAGCACGACGCTGGTCAGGGCCGGCTGATAGTCTTCCACCCGGCGCAAGTCCGGGAGATCGCCCAAGTAGTGGTCGTAGAACCAGTACCCGAACACAGCGGCGAGGACCAGCAGCAGGAGGCTGCCTCTCAAGAACTCCCTGGCTGTTCGGAAGGGGAAGAAAGACATGTTTTCTCCAACGCTTAGCCAAACCTAGCCGAGGTGCGCGCGCCTGCGCTAAGGCTTGGGAGGTCCCGGGCTGGGAGGGCGAGCGGCCGCATAGTAGCCGTGTGCGGCGCGACTCGCTGGAGCCCACCCGGGCGACCGAATCTCCGACACACCAGACAGAGAGGGCGTTCCCCATTGGCTCAGAGTCGCCTCCGCATGGCCTTCGTGATGGATCCCGTGGAATCCGAAAGTTTCGCCGCCTCCACGACCCTGGCGATGATGCTCGAGGCCCAGCGCCGGGGACATGAGGTTCTCTACGTGGCGCCGGGCGATCTCGGGGTGGAGGCGGGGCGCGCCGTGGCTCGGGTCACACCGATTCGCCTGTTCCGGGAAGGCGATGGCGGCCGGATCGAGCGCGCCGAAACCCGCCGGATTGTCTTGGACGATGAGGTGGACGTGGCTTTCCAGCGCCAGGATCCCCCGGTGGACACCCGCTACACCGTGCCCACCCAGATTCTGGGAACGTGCGAGCGCACCCTGGTGCTCAACCGGGCCACCAGCCTGCTGGCCTACAACGAAAAGCTGTTGGCCCTGCACTTTCGGGATCTTATGCCCGAGACCGCTGTCAGCCGGAGGATTTCGGACCTGATCGATTTCATGGACGCCATGGGGGGCGAAATGATCGTCAAACCCCTGGACGGGAAGGGGGGCGAAGGCATCTTCCATCTGGTGGCCGGGGAGCGGAACATCGGTTCGATCCTCGAGCAGATCACGGGCTTCGAGAGCCGCTGGGTCATGGCCCAACGCTACCTGCCGGCCATCCGCCAGGGAGACAAGCGCATTCTCCTGCTGGAGGGCGAGCCTTTGGGTGCCCTGCTTCGGGTTCCCGCCGACCACGAGGTCCGGGCCAACTTGCATGTCGGGGGCCGCGCGGTGGCTTCGGAAATCGACGCCCAAGACCGGATCATTGTCGAACCGAGGGGCTCTTCTTCGTGGGGATCGACGTGATCGGCGGGCTTCTAACCGAGATCAATGTGACCAGCCCCACCGGCGTTCAGGAGATCAACGGGCTCGCCGGCGTTTGTCTCGAGGGGGAGTTGATCGACCGGGTTGAGGCGCGGGTGGCCGAAGGCGTTCGCCGGATCTAGCGCCGATTCTCCTATCGGGGTCGCGGGGCCAGGAACGGATTCGTCGGAACGAAGAATATTTTTCGCCGCGCCCCGAACCCCCGTGTTAGTATCGCGATCGCGGATGCCCAGCCTCTACGTTACGCACCTCGCTTCTTCGATTGGTGAACTCACGATTGCGTCGAGCGATCAAGGGCTCGCCTATCTCGGGCTCCCCCGGGCCAACGGCCGGGGTTTTGGGGGCTGGTGCAAGCGCTATGCGTCGGATCACGTGCTCGAGCCCGATGCCAACCGCAATGCCGAGCGGAATGACGCGGCGGCTGTTCAGGTGACCGAGTTTCTCGCCGGCCAGCGTGAAGTGTTCGACCTGCCCCTGGATCTCCGGGGGACGCCCTTTCAACTCGGTGTTTACCGGGTGGTGTCCGAGATTTCCTATGGCGAGTCCCTGGCGTATGGGGACGTGGCGTGCCGGGTCGGTAGCCCTGCAGCGGTGCGGGCCGTGGGTGCGGCCAACGGGGCCAACCCGATTCCTCTGGTAATTCCCTGCCATCGGGTCGTGGCCCGGAACGGCCAACTCCAGGGCTACGCGGGGGGACTCGAACTCAAAGGGAGACTACTCGCCATGGAGAGTGCGTCCCATCCCGCCCAGGGAGCGCTTTTCTAGCGCGCCTTTATCAGGCGCTTTTCAATAAGCGCTTGTTAATAAAAGCTTTTCGCCGGGGCTAGACATGCTCCAGCGCCTGATCCACGTCGGCGATCAGGTCTTCGGGGGCCTCGATCCCGCATGCGAAGCGAACCAGGGAATCGGTAATTCCCCAACTCTTGCGTTGCTCGGGGGTGTAATCCCAGAACGACATGGTGACGGGCAACTCGATCAGGGATTCCACGCCGCCCAGGCTCGGAGCCTGGTAGGGGACTTGGGTCGCGTCAATGAAGCGAATGGCGCCCTGGAGGTCGGTTTCGATTTCGAAAGTGACGACGCCCCCGAACCCGTCCATGGAGCGCATGGCGACGGCGTGATCGGGATGGCTTTCCAGGCCCGGGTACCAAACTTTGCGCACCTTGGGGTGCGCTTCGAGGTGCCGGGCCAGGGCCAGCCCATTGCTGTTGTGTCGCTCCATGCGCAGGGCCAGGGTTTTGAGTCCGCGCAGCAGCAACCAAGCTCCGTGGCTGTCGATGATACCGCCGAGGACGCCCAGGGCCTTGCGGATCGGATCCACGATTTCCTTGGCGCCGGTCACGGTGCCCGCGAGCAAATCGTTGTGGCCGCCCAGGTATTTCGTTGCGCTGTGGATGACCAGGTCCGCGTCCTCGGTCAGCGCTCGGTGGTTGACCGGGGTGGCAAAGGTTGAGTCGATAATCACCTTGACACCCCGGGCGTGGGCGACTTCCACGAACCCAGGCACGTCGGCGACGCGCAGGTAGGGGTTGGTGGGTGACTCGGTAAAGAAGATGGAGGTGTCGTCGCGTATGGCCGCTTCGAATTGAGCGAGGTTGCTGGGCTCAATGACGCTGACCGAGACGCCCATTCGTCCGAGAAATTCGTCGATGAACTGCCGAGTGCGCCGGTAACAGTCGCTGGTGACGATCAGGTGAGTGTTGACGGGCAGCAGGGCGAGAAAGGTCGTGGTGGCGGCGCACATCCCCGAGGCGAAGAGCACCGTTTCCTCGCCTCCCTCGAGTTCCGAGAGCTTGCGCTCGACGGCGCGCCAGGTGGGATTTCCGTATCGGCCGTATTCCTCGCGGTCGGTCTTGCCCTCCTGGTAGTCCATCACCTCCTGGGAATTTTTGAACCAGAAAGTCGAGGTCTGGTAGATCGGGGTCGTGATGGCGTTGGCCTCTTGCTGGCGCAACTCGCCCCCATGAACCGAACTCGTGGCGGCGGCGCGCTTCGAAGGCTTGTTTTCCATTTTTTCTTGTCCATTCACAGCCCGAACGCCCATGGGCGACCGAGCGATCTAACGCAGTTGGCATCCGTGGGTCCGGGGATCTAGCGCGTTACCCTGACCTCTTGCCTTGGCGCTGGGCGTTTGCCCGCTGGGGGCACTTAGCAGAGAGGGTTCAAGGGCCTGCAAGTGCCTGAAATCGTCCTGTTGTCCGAACCCGTTGGCCGAGCAGTCTAGCCCGAATCCCCGGGAGAGGCCTGCGGCCTTCTTGAGTGGAGTATTCGGGCTACCCTGGCGCGGCAAGGGGTCGCTTCGGCCCGGGGTTCGGGTTGTCGGAGGGAGAGCGAGGCATGGTGACCGAGCGGTCAGCGGGTGCGCGCCAATGCCGTCTGGTTCCTCCCGAGTTTCTTGGGAATCTCCTGGATCAAAATCCCTTTCCCGATCCGCGTCAGGCGAATTCCGACGGCCTCCTCGCCTATGGGGGGGGGCTTGAGCCCGAGCGGCTTCTGGCCGCCTACGCCCAGGGCGTTTTTCCCTGGTACGAATCGTCGCCGATTCTCTGGTATTCCCCCGACCCGCGCGCGGTTCTCTTTCCCGAGGAACTTCGCATCAATCGCTCCCTGGCCAAGAGCCTGCGTCGCCACCGTTATGCGCTGACCATGGACTCGGATTTTCGGGGTGTCATTGAAGCCTGCGCCCAAACGCCCCGGCCCGGACAGTCCGGGACCTGGATCAACGAGGCGATGATCGAGGCCTACTGTGCATTGCACGCCCTGGGCTTTGCTCACTCGGTGGAGGCCCGGCTGGAGGGCGAACTCGTGGGCGGCATCTACGGCCTCTCCCTGGGCGCGGCCTTTTTCGGAGAATCCATGTTCAGCCGGCGCAGCGATGCGTCCAAGGTGGCTCTGGTGGCCCTGGTGGAACGCATGCGCTCCTGGGGGTTCCATGTCCTCGACTGCCAGGCGCATACGCCAAACACCGAGGCGATGGGAGCTGTGCTGTGGCCCCGGGAGGCTTTTTTGGAACTCTTGGCCGTCGCCCTGGAGGCGCCCACTCGCTGTGGAACTTGGGAGTTGGCCGAGCCCCCGCAGAACCGACGACCCGGCGAATCCCATGGAGGCGGCGCCGATGGCGAGTGAGTTTCGCGACCAGGTCGAAGCAGCGCTGGAAAACGAAGAGTCCGAAGAGTTGCTCGGGGTCATCATCGATATCGCCCTGGCGGCGGAGGATGCGGCGTGGGCCGAGGATTGCCTTTTCCGGTTGACCACCCACCCGGACACGAATGTGCGCGGCAACGCGCTGATGGGCTTCGCGCATCTGGCCGAGCGTTTCGGTGGAGTCGATCGCGAACGTCTGGAGCCCGTGCTGGAGGCCGGGCTCATGGACGACAAGCGCTATGTCCGCGAGCAGGCGGAAGCGTGCCTCGAGGAATTGGGCTGGCGAGTCCCCGAGGCGAGTCCCTGACTGCGGGGCTCGGCGGAGCGCTATGCCTGTCGATCCGCCCACGTCACTCGGGGCTCGTTGGCGCGCCGATCTCTCGGCCCCGTTCTTTAGGCCTCGTGCTCGGCGAAAAACCACTGGGCGACGGCCCGGGCAAGATCGTCGGGGCTGCGGGCATCGGCCTCGATCACCCAGTCCGCGGCGCGTTGGTACCAGGGTTCGCGCCGGGTCATCAGCGCCTGGAATGAGCGGTCGGCAGAGAGCGCCGGGCGGTTGGGGTCCTGGGAGATGCGCGACCAGAGCAGTTCTGTGTCGCAGCGCAGATAGGCGACACGACAGCGCTGGTTCAGAAGCTCGGATTTTCGCGAACTGAAAATTTCCTCCGCGTCCCCGTCGAGATCCACGACGATTCCGCCCCCACAATCCACCAGAGCCGGGGCGGTCTGCGCGGTCTCACGCTGAAGAACCCGGTATTCGAGATCGCGCCAAAGGGGCCAGCCCCCCTCCTCAACGATTTGGGCCACGGGTCGCCCGCCGGCCTCGGCGACAATCAGGGCGTCGAGGTCCACCGGACGAAATTCCGGATGGTTGGCCGCGAGCCGCGCTGCGGTCAACGTCTTTCCGCAGCCCCGCCCTCCGATCAAGGCGAGATGCGGGCGCATTTTTCCGGGGTCGGGAGGAGTCTTCACGCGATCTCTCAATGTTTTCGGGGGTCCACGGGGAAGAGTCCCGAGGCGACGGGAAAGTACCCGATGGCGACGCTCAAGGGCGAAATCCGGGTCCCAGGTCGATGGGCAATTCGAGCCACTCGTCGTAGATCCGTTGGCGGTGGTCCAGCAGGGCGGTGTCGAGGGCGGCATCCAGGGTGGGGTGGCTCTGGGAATAGCCGGCCCGGAGCCCAGCGGGCATGGGGCAGACTTCGTGGGGGAGCGGCTCGATCAGGGCGGCGAAGGCCGCCCAGTAGAGATCCAGGGCCGAGAGCCGGTCGCCGATCAGGTAGTTGTGGCCGGCTTCGCGCTGGCGCGACCACTGGTTGGCCATCAGGCCCAGGATATCGGCGACCCGTTCGGGCGCCCGTTCGGATGCCTCCTTCGAGTAGCCATAGCGCTCGGCCATGGGGGCGACGCTCTGGCGGCCGGGATGGTCGGGCGCAAGCTCCATGAGTGGGCTGAAGAGCATCAGCCGCCGAGACCAGCCCAGGCCCCCTTCCCCGGCCAGTTCGTGGAGCAGGCCGAACATCTGAGCGCGCTGCTCCGGATCCTCGGGAACCAGGGGCTTGTCCGGGGCGAGCCGTTCCCCCAGCAGGATCAGGCTGCTCCAATGGGCCCGGCTGGGCTCATCGTCGAGAATGGCCTGGGGAGCGTTGATTTCTCCGGTCCAGGCCATGAGTGCCGGGTTCGGTTGCCCGGCGAACTGGGCGACGCGCGGGCACGCGAGTCCCTTGACGTGGAAAATGGCCTTTGCGGCTTCGCCCCAGGGGCCCGGTACCCCGGCGGTGAGCACCAAGCGCAAACCCGGCGCGGTTTGGGCCTCTTCAACAGATATCCATTCGGGCACGGGGCGAACTCCAATCGGTGGGTCGGGGTGTCGTGGGGGCTGGTGGGTGGGGGCTGAAGGGCTGGGGACGATTGACTGGGTGCCCAGGGGCTGAGTGTTAAGGACTGAGTGCCTGGGACTGAGTGCCTGGGACTGAGTGCCTAGGGACTGAGTGCCTAGGACTGAGTGCCTAGGACTGAGTGTTAAGGACTGAGCGCTCGGGATACAGGGTGGCCTCGTGGGTCATTCGGCCAGCAGGTCCGTGGGGTCGCAATCCAGCCCCCGGGCGATCATGCAGAGGGTTTTGTAGGGGATCCGCTCGTTCTTCTCTTCGATGTGTTGGAGCAGGTTGGGGGAAATGGTTTCCGTGAGCCCGGTGGCGATATGGTGGGCCCGCCCGATGGCGGTCACGAACTCTCGGGGCGACCACTTTCGTGCGTGCCGAAACCGGCGGATCGAGAGGCCATCGGGGTTGACCCACTCCTGTGTTTTCTCGTTGGTTTTGGCCATGGGCCTCCTCGGTAGCCCGTTCCAAGCGACCCCGACGAGTGTAGACTTCTTCTTCGGACCAGTCAGGCCAGAAGGCCGCAAGGGAGAATAGAAAGCGTGGGGGTCGAACTCTTCGAACGCGCCGCCGGGGTGGGCGGATGCTTTCTCAAAGCGGAACAGTTGGTGGCATCGGGGGGGGATCACGATCCCCTTCGCGGTCCGGGCTATCTGTTGACCTTCGATGTGGGCCGAATTCTCGTGGCGGCGGATCCCCGCAATGCCTGCCTTTTGATTCGACAGATCGAGAGCCTGGACGAGGTGGCCTCGGTTCGCCTGGCTCCCCTGGATGAAGAGGAACCCTGGTGGCGGATTTCGGGCGATCCGCTTACTCGGGCATGGCCCTCGGAGGAGGGGGCGGGCGCGACCGCCGGAGAGGGGGAGGTCCGCGACTTGCGAATGCAGTTTCGGGGTGTGGGCGACAGTCCCCGGGTCGTTTTCCTCTGCTACGACTCGGGAGCGGTCCGGGCGGGGCTGCACGCTGCATCGGCGGGCTAGCGAAATAAGAGACAGCGAAGCAAGGGGTAGCGAAATAAGAGACAGCCCAATGAAATTCGAAACCGAGAGGAGACTCATTGCCATGGCCAACGAAAAACTCGAGAAGTCTGTAGAGGAGCCTTCGGACCCCAAGGCCCTTTCCGATGCGGATTGGCGCGCCAAGCTCAGCCGGGATCAATACGAGGTGACACGCAATTCCGGAACCGAGCGAGCCTTCAGCGGCGAGTATTGCGACACAAAAACCTCGGGCGTTTATCGCTGTGTCTGTTGCGGCAACTCGCTCTTCAGCTCAACGACGAAATTTGATTCCGGCACCGGGTGGCCGAGCTACTACGAACCCGTGGATGATGCGGCGGTGACGGACAAATCCGATGCAAGCCATGGGGTGGTCCGAACCGAAGTCGTGTGCAGCCACTGCGATGCGCACTTGGGTCATGTTTTTCCCGATGGGCCTCAGCCCACGGGTCTACGTTATTGCATTAATTCACTGGCTCTCGACCTGGATCCAGACGATGGGCTGAAGGAGTAGGGGGGAATCCAGGTGCCCCGCCTATCGGAACCCCGCCTATCGGAACCCCGCCTATCGGAACCCCGCCTATCGGAGCCCCTCGCAGTCGTCCACGTAGCCGAGCATGCGGAGTTGTTCGCACTCCTCGTAGCTCATCTCGGCTTCCTCCCCCTCGGCAACGGCTTCGCCCTCGGCCCCTCGGCGGTGGAGTTCCGCGTGTTGCTCCAGGTTTCCGGTTTCCCCGGCGTGGGCGCTCAGTTCGAGGGGTTGCTCCTCATGGGGGTCGACATCGATGGCAAAGAACTCCTGGGTAGGCAGGCCGCGCGGGTTGCCCTCGTTGGCCCCGATGAGTTTGCGGTTGCCCGTACGCAGGGCCCAGAGCACGTTGCCCTCGTGGTCTTCTTCGGAGTAGACCTCACGCTGCTTGGCGTTGCGTGAATTGACGGAAGTGCGCAGGTCGATGCCCTGCATGGCATCCGGGATCTGGGCGCCGGCGGCGGCGGCCAGGGTGGGGGCCACATCGATCAGCCGGGCGGGAGCCGTCGTCGCTTCTGCGCCGGGAACCTCGGTTCCCTTGGCCCACTTGATGATCAGCGGCACGTGGATCTGCTCTTCGTAGAGGGTCAGGCCGTGCCACCAGCCGCCGTGTTCGAAAAACTCCTCGCCGTGATCTGCGACTAGGGCGATCACCGTCTGGTCATAGACGCCATCCCCACGCAGGCGATCGAGCAAGCGTCCGAAATTCGCATCGAGAAATTCGATCTCGCCGTTGTAAAGCGCGTGCATTTCCTCGGCCAAGTCGGCGTCGGGATGTTGGTTGGAGACCCGGGCAATCCCGTGTCCGTCATAGGGATGACGGAAGTAGGGGTCGTGGGGATCCATGTAGTGGACAAAGAGAAAGAAGCGCTCTCGGCTATTGCGGTCGAGCCATTCAAAGACCACGTCGTTGACCGTGTTTGAATCCTGATAGAAGTCCGAGGGCCGAATTCCGCCGCCGGACACATTGAACCAGATCGCGCGCACGATGTTGTAGAGGATCAGCTTGGACGAGGATTCCTCAGCGCCTGCCAGGTAGGCGGGGCCCAGAAAGTAGTATTCGTCATAGCCTTGGTTGAAGCCGAAGCTGTCCGCCAGGTTGATGTTGGAGACCACGCCTCCAGTGGTGTAGCCCGCGCCCTGCATGACCTCGGCGATCATCTCCACGTCGGGTGAGAGTGTCGAAGGTTTCGACATGGCCCGGTGGGTCGAGGGCAGGAGCGAAGTGAGCAGGCTGGCGGTGGCGGGCTTGGTCCACGAAGCGTGTGAGAAACCCTGGTAAACGGTGCCGCCGTCCCGGGCCAGTTGGCAGAGATTCGGCGTGGCCACGGTGCCGCCGTAGCAAGAGAGGTGATCGGCGCGCAGGGTGTCCACCATGACCAGGATGACATTGGGGCGCTGGGCGAGGGCGCTGGGGATCTGGCCACTGCCTCGGGGCAAATCGGGCGGGCTAATAGTGGAGGCGGCCAGGGCGCCCACGGCCATCACCGCGGCGAGAATGCCCAGGGCGGGTCCGGGGCGTGCGATGATCCCCGCCCGGGAGCCAAAAAATTTGCGGCCCAGGGTTAGGAAAATCAGCGCCAGGATTCCGGCGCCGGCGAGCACGCCCAGGAGAACCGAGAGCGGCGGCATTTGCTCGAGGTAGACATCCCGACGCAGCCGGAAAATCAAGATGGCCAGGCCGAAGGGAATCAAGGTGGCCGTGAGGCCAAGCGCGGGCACCCAGGCGCGCACCTCTTCTTTCTGCATGGGGAGCACGCTGAGGACGGCGCCTCCCACCGCTGCGAGTCCGCCGAGGATGACCGCGTAGGCAAGGGGTCCGTACCAGAGCACCTGGGCCTCATCGCCGAAGCCGCCCAGGGCAATCACCCATGCCTCGGCCACGCCGATTACGATGCCCGCCAAGATTCCCGTTCCGAGTCCGATGCCCGTGGCGGTCAGGAAGCGCTGGGGTTGGGGAAGGGGTTCGCTCCCGCTTGCGGTCTTGGACACGCGCAGAGCAACGTCCTCTTCGGTTTCGAGTTCGGTGGCTCGCCGGGCGGACTCTTCGTAATCGACCTGCACGCCGTCGACCCGGCAATAGGCCGGCCGGTAATCCTTGTCCCGGATCAGCCAGTACACGAAGCCAAAGAGGGTGGGCACTTCGCCGACCCAGAAGCCCAGGGTGGCGGAGACCGCGGCGACGCTCAGGCCGAGCAGGCTTCCCAGGGTAAGCACCTGGGCCGCTTCGCGGATCCCGATACCACCGACGGTGGGTCCGATCACCGTGGCGAAGATCTGGATCGATGAGCCGAAGACCACGGGCCAGAAAGCCAGATCCGCGCTCGCCCCCACCGCGATGGCCATGAAGAAGTACATGGCGGCGGTAAAGAAGTGAACGAAGAAACTCATGAGAAGCATCATGAGGACCAGGCCTTTTTTATCGCGGTACGCCGCGGTGGCCTGGGAGATTCGCGTGACGATGCCCTGGATGCGTTGTTTGGCGGGCAGAGGAACGTTCTCGATGATCCACTGCACGAGGCCCGGGAACCAGAGGATGGTCAGGAGAATGGAGATCACGCCGAGGGCCACGGGAACGGTAATCGAGGCGATCAGCGATGCGTTCTCGCCGAAGATCGACATGCCGAAGGGCAGTGCGATCAGGTAGGTGAGGAAAATTCCGGTGACTCCCAGAACTTTCTCCAGAACCGTACCCGCCGTGACTTCGACGGTGCGCCCGCTCAGACGCGCGGCGTCGTAGAGTTTGTAGCCGTCCAGGCCCGCGGTACTGGGAAGAAAGAACCCGATCGCGCGACCGATTAGGAAGGCGCCCAGGATATGTCGAAAAGGCAATTCGATTTTCTGGCCCAGCAGCACCAACTGCCAGCGATACATGGACGCAAGAACTCCGAGAAAACGAATCCCGGCCCCGATGGCGGCAAAGGTCCAGAAGACAGTGGCGTCGATGGAGTTGAGTTGGTCCAGGATCAGATTCCAGGCGGGAACCCGGTCCCCCGTGCCGTCGGACACGGGCCAGAGCAGGAGCAGCCAGACCATCCGGACCGTGAGGTAGACCTTGAAGACGTTGAAGAGCCGGCTTCGCCAGGGGTCCTTGGCCACCCGGCCGAGCAGCATGGCGGCCAGTGCGACGGCCAGAATCTCAACAATAATCATCATCGGGCGGTTTCTCCCCTAATACTATGGCGGTTCGGTCGCCTGGGACGTTACTCGCCGGCCGACTGCTTGGGCGCCAGGTCAAAGGTCGGGCTGCGCCAGTCCACGCGAACGCCCTGGGCACCCACTTTCGTGTAGGTGTCGTTGCCCACGGTGTCGATGGGCATCGCCCGGTCATTGGGTTGGGGTTCGGGCAGTCGGTCCCCGGCCCGATTTTTATCCACGGGCCATTCCACCCGGGAAAAAAAGAAGTACATCTGGCCCTGCTTGAGATAGCTGACGAAGCTTGTCAAGAATTTTCGGTGGAAGAGACCGTGCTGGGCCTGCTTGCGAAGCGCGAGCACCACGATCTCCTGATCCGGGGAAGCCTCAGCGAGGGCCTGGGAGAGACCCTCGGAAATCTGCTTCAGAAGCCTTGAGGGCACGGCGGGCCGCCGTTCCTTGGCAGAGTCCTTGGCAGAGTCCTTGTCGCTTTCCCGGCGATCGATTTCAATCCCGCCCAGGATCAGCGCGAGCCGGGGCGCGGGGATCACCGCGGGTTGTTCGAAGCCTCGCGGCGTCGGATCACCAAAGGGCTTGGCCTGGCTGCGCAGCTTGATGGTCAGCCCGTACTCGTTCACCACCTCCTGCTGAACGGCTCGCGTGACGCAGCCCGGTAGCGCCAGGGCGGTCAGGATCATGGCGATCGGGGCCAGGAGCAGGCTGAATTTTCGCATGGCGGCAGGGTAGCGTCCGGGAGGCCCGGGGTAAGCCCATTGCGTCGCATCCGGGGCTCAAATCAGGGCGGCGGTCACGGTTCGGGCGAGGAAAGCAAACCCGTAGGCGAGGGCCAGCATGTAGCCAAAGGCGAAGGCCGGCCAGCGCCAGGAGTTGGTTTCCCTCGCCATGGTGGCGATGGTCGACGTGCACTGCAGGGCAAAGACAAAAAATGTCAGCAGGGCGGCGACGGTGGGCGGGGTAAAGATCTTGCGCCCGGTCGTGGGGTCGATATCCGCCCGGATGGCTTCCCTAAGCGACGCGTCGGGATCCTCTGTGGCATAGACCTGGGCCAGGGTGGAGACAAAAACTTCGCGTGCGGCCAGGCTGGCCAGAAGCCCCACGCCGATTTTCCAGTCAAAGCCCAGGGGCGCGATGGCGGGCTCGATCGCTTTGCCGATTCGACCGGCGGCGCTGTGCTCCAGCGCGTAGGCGGCGGCGGCCTCGGGTTCGAGATCCGGGGGGGCTGGGGTGCGTGGAAAGGTCAAGAGCATCCACAGCACGACCGAGGCCACGAGGATGATGGTCCCGGCCCGGCGCACGAATGCCCAGGCGCTGCCCCCGACCTGGGAAAGCCAGAGCCGGAGGCTCGGCATCCGATAGGAGGGCAACTCCAGGGTGAAGGGCATTCCCTCGCCGGGCAGGAGGCTGCGGCGGAGCACCGCGGCCACCGTCATGGCGGCCAGGGGCGCGACAAAATAGAGACCAAAGAGGACTAGACCCTGCAAGCCGATGGGGCCAATGACGTTTTCGGCGGGCACGAAGGCTGCGATCAAGAGGGCGTAGACAGGCAGTCGCGCCGAGCAAGTCATGAGGGGCGCGACCAGGATCGTGACCAGACGGTCCCGGGGCGAGGGCACGGTTCGGGTGGCCATGATGCCGGGCACCGCGCAGGCAAAAGACGAGAGCAGGGCCACGAAGGCGCGACCCTCGAGGCCGATCCGCGCCATGGCGCGGTCCACCACGAACGCCGCCCGCGCCATGTAGCCCACGTCTTCCAGCAGGTAGAGGAGCGCAAAGAGGAGCACGATCTGGGGGAGGAAGACGATCACCGAACCGACTCCGGCGATCAGCCCATCGGCCAGGAAGTCGGCGAGCAGCCCGGGAGGCACGGCATTTCGGACGGCTTCCGACGCCCAACCCATGGCCTCGTTGATCCCATCCATGGCCGGGGTCGCCCAGGCAAAGATCAACTGAAAGAACGTCACCATCACGGCCAAGAAGAGCAGACTGCCCAAGACCGGGTGAACAACCACACGGTCAATGCGTTCGGTCAGAGCGTGGGCGGCGGGTCGCTGGGCGCTGCAGGCGGTCATCACCGAATCGACCCAGCCCGACAATGCGGCCCGGTCCCCAGGAGGAAGGATCTGTGGCTGGCTCCAAGCTTCGGGATCGGTCAGGCGCTCCCGGAGGGTCCGGATCCCTTGGCCTCGATGCCCAACCACGGGAACGACGGGGATCCCCAACGCGGCTTCCAGGCGCTGGGTGTCCAGGCTGCCGCCCCGGGCCGCCAACTCGTCCATCATGGTGAGTACCAGGCAGGTCGGTTTCTCTTTGGCCAATACCTGGGTGATCAGGAGCAGGGAGCGCTCGAGGGAGCAAGCATCGGCCACCACGATCAGCGCTTCCGGAGGAGCCACGTCTTCGATTTCGCCAGCCAGCACTTGGGTGACCACCGCTTCGTCCGGGCTGATGGGGTCGAGGGAGTAGGTTCCGGGCAAGTCTATGACCACCGCCTGGCGCCCGGCGAGATTCAGGCTTCCTTCCCGGCGCTCCACGGTCACGCCCGGGTAGTTGCCGACCTTCGCGCGCAAGCCCGTCAGCGCGTTGAAGAGGGTGGTCTTCCCCGAGTTCGGACTTCCAATGAGTCCGAGCCGAAGAGGGGAGAGGTCACGGGCGGCGGCGAGTTGTGTCACGGCGAAAGCTTGTCCAGGGTGATCTGGATCGTGGCGGCGTCGGCTCTGCGCAGGCAGAGGCGATAGCCCCGAAGTTCATACACGCTGGGGTCGCCCAGGGGTGAGCGCCGCAGGGCGCGGATCGGCGTATCGGGCAGTAGCCCCAGGTCCATCAGCCGGCGGCCCACGGAATTGTCCGCGGGCATTTTGGCCACCCGGCCCGTCTCTCCGGGCAGGAGATCGGCCAGGGAGCGAATCGCCGGTTTCGAGTTATTGAAATTGCTTTTCATTATTAAAAGCTAGCGCGAGATTCGGCTCGGGGCAGCATCACCCCGGTGAATTGTAATGCGAACAAGATCGCAAAGAGAGATCGGAAATAAAGCTCGCCATCGAATTCGAGGCAAATTTTCCGGACCGAGAAGCGATTCGCACGAGCCGAAAGGGCCCTCAGGGCACCTAGAGGCGGTCGGGGTCGTATTCCCGGCCCAGTTGGCGTGTCATCAGCGCGCGGCCGGCATACTCGGGAGTGGCCTCCCCGGCGAGCACTTGGCGGACCATCTCGGCGATGGGCAACTCCACCCCCACCTTCTCGGCCAGCCGACAGGCAGCGCGGGTTGTCTGTACGCCCTCGGCGACCTCGCCCAACTCGGCGATGATTTCCTCCAATGGGCGCCCTCGGCCGAGCCCCAACCCGACCTGGCGATTGCGCGAAAGATCGCCGGTGCAGGTCAGCATCAGGTCGCCCATGCCCGACAGCCCACCCAGGGTTTCAAGGCGGCCGCCGAGTTCCATGGCGAGGCGGATCAACTCAGCCAGTCCCCGGGTCATCAACGCCGCCCGGGCATTGAGGCCGAGCCCCATGCCGTCGGACATGCCCACCGCGATGGCCACCACGTTCTTGAGCGCCCCCCCCACCTCCACGCCGACCACATCATCGGTGGAGTAGCACCGGAACCAGGGGCAGGAGAGCATCGCCTGGGCCTCGATGGCGTATTTCTCCTCGGTCCCGGCGATCGTGACGACGGTGGGCTTTCGCTGGGCAACTTCCTGGGCAAAAGAAGGCCCCGAGAGGCACGTAATTCGCGCGTGCTGAGAAGGGACTAGGACATCTTCGAGCACCTTGTGCATCAGCATTCCGGTCTCGAATTCGATCCCCTTGGCGGTGCAGATCACAATGGCGTTGGGCGACATCCAGCGGGAAGCCTGGGTCATGACCTCTCTCACCGCGTGGCTGGGTACCGCGACAATCACGAAGGCGGCGCCCTCCAGAGCGGTGGCCAAGTCGGAAGTGGCGCTGACCGGCTTCGGAATGACCAGCCCACTCTGGCGGCCGGGGTGGCGGCGGTCGCGCTCGATGGCTTCGGCCAGGGCCGCTGACCGCGCCCAGAGTCGGACCGGGTGCTGCCGGGCGCACAGCACGGCCAAGCAAGTACCGAAACTCCCGGCTCCCAGGACTGCGATGGGGACTTCCACGCCCCGGAGCCTATCACGGGGGGATGCTCTTGGCGGTCCAGGACTCCAGGGAAAATTGACGCCCTCCGGGCTCGTGGCTACTTTTGCAATTGCCCTCCATGCCGTTTGTGACTTTTCCCCGCGAGTGGGCTTCGGTCCAAGGGGGTCGCCGAAGGGAGCATCTGGGCTTGGCCGAGTACGTCGGTGTTCTCATTATGGTGGCGCTGGTCAGCGTGACCGCGAGCCTTGGCTTGGCCTGGCTCGGGCGCCGGGCCGCTCGGCGTTCCCCGTCCAGCCGGTTGGATACGCCTCCGGACCCGGCGGAGAATTCGCCCCGCCCCGCCGAGCCCGCGATGGGCGTCGGTTTCTTTCTGTCGGCGGTGGCGTTTCTGGTCTTCCAAGCAGCCGGCCTGGTCCTCGTACCCTTCGCCCTGTCCTTCACAGGCCTGGGTTCGGAGGGATTGGTCCAGGGGGCGTTCTTCGTGTTACCCCTGGCGGTGGGCTTCGCCTACTTGTGGCGCAAAGGAGCCTTGGGGCGGTGAACGCTGGAGACCCGACGAGTGAACTTTCCGGACTGATCCTGCAGGTTTTGCTTTTGGTCGGCCTGTTGGTTGGCGTTTTTGTGCCCTGGGTTGCCTGGGCCGAGCGCAAACTCACCGACCGGGTGGGTGGGCGTCCGGGGATCGCCGGTACTCAGGGGGACGGTCTTTTCCTGGCCGGCTTGCTCCAGCCCTTGGCCGACGGCCTGAAACTGCTCGGCAAGCGGGACCCTCATCCCCCGGAGTCGGTGCGGGGCGCCAGGGTCTGGATTCCGTTGCTCGTGGTGCTGCCTCCGCTGTTGGCCTTCGCCGCGATTCCCTTTGGTGGCACCTATCTGTTCGGAGAGACTTCGCGCTCGATCGTCTTGGCCGATCTCGAAGTGGGCATCCTCTTGATCTTTGGCCTGGCGGCGCTGGGTGCATTGGCCACGGTCTGGGCGGGCTTGGCCAGGGGTGGCCGCGCGCTGCTGGGCGCTTTGCGTTCGGCGGGCCTGGGTCTGTCGGGGGATCTGGCGCTGTTCTTTGCCGCGCTCCCCATGCTGCTGATCTTCGGCAGCTTGCGCCTGGCCGAGATCGTGCAGGGTCAGGATTCGAGCTTTGCGATCTTTGGGTTTTGGAACGCCGTTGTCGCCGGGCCCGGGGCGCTCGCTTCGGGGGGTCCGACCTGGCCGGCGTGGGGAATCTTCTTGAACCCGCCCGCCTTTGTGCTCGTTTTGGTCGCCGCCTCGGTGCGCATGGGGCTTCCGCCCTTCGACGGGGAGCGCGTCGAAGCGGAACTCGCCGGTGGAACCCGGGCGGCCTACTCGGGCCTGGGGCTCGGCCTGTTCGCCGTGGCCGCCCGGTTGCAAACCCTTCTGCTCGCCGCCCTGCTGACCTTGATCTTCCTGGGCGGGTGGACGATTCCCTGGCTCTCCCAGGCGGAGTTGGTGGACGGGATCGCTCATTGGGTCGGGTCGGGTATGGCCAATGGTCTCTGTCTCGCGGTTCATCTCGCCAGCTTCGGCGTCAAGCTGTTGGCCATGGTTTTCCTGCTGTTGATGATTCGAAGCGCCCTTCCGCGCCTGGGGTACGAACGCGCAATGGATCTATGCTGGAAGATCATCGTGCCCGCCTCGCTGGTCGACTTGGTGCTGACTGCGGGAGTCATGCACGTTTTGGGAGGCCGGGGGGGATGAGCCTGGAACTCGCGGTCTTCTACTTTTTTGGGGCGCTTGGGGTGGCCGCAGCCAGCTTTCTCTTGGTTGAGGGGCGAACGCCGATCTCGTCCTCTATGGCATTTTGCGCCTTGGGCCTCGCCATCGCGGGTGTTCTTCAGACCCTGGATGCGGACTTCCTCGCCGTGGCCCAGTGGATCCTTTCCCTGAGCGCAGGGCTTGTGCTGCTGGTTTCATCGGTGATGGTGGCCGGGGTTGCCACCGAGTCCCTGGACTTGGCTTCGCCGGCCCGCGTCCTCGGGAAACTCGCTGGTGGGGTGGCTGTCGCCGGGCTCGTTGGGCTTCTCCTGGGCACGATGGGCGACGGGGTCGAACGCTCTGGCCCGATCGCACTGACTCCGGGAACCGCCGACCTGGGCCAGGCACTCTTTGGCGCTGGGGCCCCCCTGGTTTTCGTGCTCGGCCTGCTCTTGCTGGTAGCCCTGGTGGGTGGCGTGATTCTGGCCAAGCGGAGGCTCGACTGAATGATTCCCCATGAGCACGTCGTCGGCCTTGCGCTGCTTCTGTTCGCCTTGGCCGTTTTGACCGTCTTGCTGCGGCGCAGCTTGTTGGCGCTGTTGGTGGGGGTTCAGGGGATCTTTGTCTCCGGGGCGCTCGCCGTGGTGGGCTTTGCCCAGGGACACGCCGCTACGGGGGTTGAGTCGATGGCTCGGGTGAGCGAAGCCCATGGGTTTGCGCTTCTGGTCCTGGTGGTGGCGGCGGCGGAGCTCAGCGTGGGCCTGGCCATGGGGGTGGCTTTCATGCGCAAGCGGGGCTCGGTCAATGTCGAAGGCGCGAGTGTGCTGCGATGGTGACTCCGCATGGTGGCTCCGGCATGGTGACTCTGCATGGTGACTCCGGCATGGTGACTCCACGATGGTGAGCGAACTCGTTGGAGGGGATTGGAGCGGGCTGCGGCTGATTCCGTTGGCGCCGCTCGGGGTGGCCCTCGTTCTTGGATTCGACCTTCTATTCGGACGGCGTTCGATCTCACGCACTGGCATTTCCGTTCTTGCGGTGGCGGGCTTGGGGGCGTCCCTTGTCGCCAGCATTCTTTCGTTCGCGGATCTCGTTTCCAACGAGGAAACCAGTGCGCTGACGGATCGCATGTTTACCTGGATCGGCGCGGGGGTGGGAAATTCGGCCCTGATCGGCGACCTGGCATTTCGTTTCGATCCGTTGTCCGCGTCCATCAGCCTGGTGGTGTCCGGGGTCGGTTTCCTGTGGATTGTCTACGCGGTTCGCTCGCCGGGTCTGCTCGGTTCGGGAAGCAGCGATCGCCAGCGCTTCTATTGCATTGCAAGCTTTCAACTCGGCATGACCCTGGTCTTCGTGCTCGCCGAAAACTTGCTCCTGATGTTGATCGGTTTCGCGGGCATTGGAGCCGGGGCTTACCTCTTTGCGGGATTCACCCACGCGGATGCCGGCCGGAGCCAACGGGGCGCCTGGGTCCTGACCTTGGGTCGAGCCGGGGACTTCGCACTTCTGGTGGCCACCCTGCTCATCTTTCGCGCATCCGGCGGGGCGGGTACGCCGAGCCTGGGGGTGGAAGATGTGCGCGCGGCGCTGCTGGGATTGAGTGGGGTGGCGTTTGCCTTGCCGGTCTGGACCGGGCTGGGCGAGATCGACTTCCTTGAGGTCATTGGGCTCTGCTTTTTCTTGGCCTCGGCGGGATTGGCTGGCCAACTGCTCCTGTCCGTAGGAGGGTCCAAGGATTCGGACGAACCCTTCGTGGGCCTGGCCCTGATGCAGACGGTGACAGGCTTCATGGCTTCGGGTTATCTCATTGTCCGCTTCTCGTTCGTGTTTAGTGCTGCTCCTTTGGCGTCAGGGGTCCTGGCGGTTTTCGGCACGGCGACCGCCCTGGTGGCGGCGGTCTTTGCATGTCGATCCCATTCGATCGGCCGGGTTCTCATGGGGTCGTCCCTCAGTCAACTGGGTCTGATCATGATGGCCTCCGGCCTTGGCGCCCAAACCGCCGCAGTGTTTCAGCTGATCAGCCACTCCTTCTTCAAGAGCCTACTTCTGATGGCGGTGGGGGTTGTCATCCTGGCCCTGAAGGGCGAGCACGACCTGCGCCACATGGGGAATCTCGGCAGCCGCTTGACCCTCACGCGGATCGGCTTCTGGGTCGGCGCCTTCTCTCTGGCGGGTGGGCTTCCCCTGACTGCCGGCTTCTTCTCCTTGCAGCAGATTGTCGTGGCGGCTGCGGGCGCCGACCCGGGCTTCGCGTACAACCTCGTCTATCCGGCAGTGCTGATGACCGGGGTGTTGACGACGTTCTCCGTCGTTCGCCTAATTTACCTCGCCCTCTACGGGGAAAATCGACTCGCCAGTCCTTTGCATCGCGAGGAAGTGGAAGATCCCGAATCTACGATCCTCTGGTTGATGGGCATTCTTGCGACGCTTTCGATCCTGGGGGCGGTGATCGGTTTTCCGCAGTTCTGGGCGGACTTTTTCTTCAGCGGAGAAATCGACGATTCCAACAGTCTCCACTATTTCCTTTCCGGGGTGGTGAGTACTCGCGCCGAGGCGTCCCTGGATATCGGTCAGACCTGGGCGGCGAGCGGGTGGGCCCTGGTGATGACCCTGCTCGGGGGCGGCGTGGCCGTCGTGGTATACGCGGTGAAGCCGGCCTCCCTCGAGGCCCTGGCGGCGTTCGGCCGGAGACAGCGCATGCGCTGGGGTACGAAGATGTCCCGCTTTGAGTTCCGCTTCCCCGGTGACCCGAAAAGTCGAGTCGAGGCAACGTGGTCGACCCTGCACGTCCGCATCGTGGCGTCGCCGATCTCCGAGACGGGCCCCCTCTCTGTTTCTGCGGGGTTACTTCGTTACTTGGCCGATCGCGTGCTCAAGCGCATTCAGTCCGGTTTCATTCAGCACTCCCTCGCGCTTTCCCTGGCGGGGAGTTTGGGCCTGCTCGTTTATTTTCTGTGGGCGGGGGGGATCTAGTTTTGGGCATGGGTCCCTATGTGGAAGGCCACGTTTTGAGCTGGGTTCTTTTTATCCCCGGTGCAACCGCCCTGGCACTTCTCGCCATCGGTGCGGTTCTGCGTGGGGTATTCGGATCCTCGGGTCTTCCTGGCGAGGTCTGGCGGGCAATGGCGTTGGGCTCATCGTCCTTGACCTTCCTTTTGTTTCTGACGGGAGCAGTGCCGGCCTTCGATCCCGAGAAAATGGGACTGCAGTTGGTGGAATACGCCGATTGGCTGCCCGGTTATGGTGTTCAGTACTTCGTCGCGATCGATGGCATCAACATGTGTTTGGTTCTGTTGGCCACATTGATGGTTCCGCTTGTTCTGTTGGCGTCCTGGATGCACATCCAGCGATCCTTGCGAAGCTTTGTCTTCTTCTTATTGGTGTTCGAAAGTGCCGTGCTCGGCGTCTTTCTTTCGTTCAATGTCCTGCTGTTTCATATCTTCTGGCAAGTCGCTTTGGTCACTATGTATTTCATGATCGGGATCTGGGGCGGGAAGGAACGTATCTTTCGGGCGACCAAGTTCCTACTTCATACGGGGATCGGCTCGGTACTGATGGGGGTCGCGATTCTTGTTCTGTTCCGCCTGAACCTGGAGGCCAGCGGAGCACCGGGCCTCGATCTGATCGCACAACCGGGCAGCATCGCTCCGGGCCTTTTGGATTTGGTCATCCCCGTGGACTCCAGCGCGCTCACCTGGTGGCGGGGCCAGACGGGGCTCTTCATTGGCTTTGCATTGGCTTTCGCCGTGACGCTTCCGATTTTTCCGCTGCATAGTTGGTTTCCCGATGCCCTGGCCGACGCCCCCACCGCCGGTTCGGCCCTGATGGCGGCGCTCCTGCTCCAAATGGGTGCCTATGGGCTGGTGCGTTTTGCCCTGCCTCTTTTTCCAGATGCAGCCATGGGCCTGGCTCCGATCATCCAGGGCGTGGCCCTGGTCTCCATCGCCTATGCGGGGGTGTGCGCCTTCTTTCAACAGGACCTGAAAAGAACAGTGGCCTACCTCGCCATGGTGCAGGCGGGCTTTATTGTCCTGGGTCTTTTTAGCGACCAGGAATTGGGCCTGGTGGGCGGTGTGGTGGGCATGTTGAGCCGCGGGCTGAGCGTGGCCGCGCTGATCCTCCTGGTGGGCATGCTCGAAAGGCGACGCCAAACCCGCCGAATCGGCGAGTTTGGTGGCTTGGCGGCGCCCATGCCGGTTTGGGTGGTCTTTATGGGGATTTCCCTGATGGCGGCGGTGGGTGTGCCCTCCACGAGTGGTTTCGTTTTTGAACTTCTGACCCTTACGGCGACCTTCTTCTCCAGCGCCTGGATGGGCATAGCGGCCTGCTTGGGCGGGTTTGGCATGGCGGCCTGCCTCTATGGCATGTACCGGAAGGTCGCGTTCGGACCGCTGATCGTGGAGAGCAACCGAGGTCTGATGGATATCGATTGGCGCGAGCGCACACTGGTCCTGGCCTTGCTGATTCCGATCCTGTGGATAGGTCTCTACCCGAACCCGCTCTTGCGCCGGGTCGAGCCATCGGTGCTGGAAGTGGTTCGCCATATGTCCGAGCGCCAGGCGCCAAGTCCGGATTCCCAAGCGGAGCTCCGAGCAAGGGGCACCCTCGGTCAATCGACGCTCGGTGAGGGTTTCTGATGGGCGGGGAAGGCATGGGACCGGAAAATTTCGTTGCCCTCGCCCCATTGGCTTCGGTGGCCTTGGGTGCGATGAGTATTCTCTTGCTCTCCCTTTTCTTTCCGGGTCCGCGTCGGGAGCGAAGTCGCAGGACGAGGCGAACAGCGGGGAGGCCCGGGGGCGTACAGCGAGACCGCCCTCGCGAGGCCGGGGTCGACGCCGAGTTGGTGCGTATGCGGATCAATCTACTGCTCGCCTCGATGGCCACGGCGGCCCTGGCCGGGGCGGAAGGCGTCGCGGTGTCCCGGCTGCTGGCCCCGGCCGGCGACGGGTTTGCCATGCTCGAACTCGATGGCCTTGCTGCGGTATCGATTTTGATCGTTGCCCTGGCAGCAACCCTGGTGATCTGGCTCTCCACGAGTCGCCTCACCTCGATCCGGGTTCCCTTTGGCGAATATTATGCGCTGGTCCTGTTGGGCCTGGCGGGGAGTTTCGTCGCCCTGCAGGCCGAGAACATGATGGTCCTCTTCCTGGGCCTCGAGGTCATGGGCCTGTCAGCCATTATTCTTGCCGCCGCCGAACGCGGGAAAGAACACGCCATCGAAGCAGCCCTTAAGGGATTTCTCGCCAATGCCTTGGCGAGCGGCGTATTGCTCTTGGGCATTGCTTTTCTCTACGGGGCCACCGGACATTTTGGTTATGCCGGTTTGCAAAGCACCCTCGATCCCAACCAACCCCTGGCACTGGCTGGGCTGGCTCTTCTCTTTGGCGGCTTCGCGATGAAACTCGGCCTGGTTCCCTTCCACCAATGGCTGCCCGATTTTCAAGAGGGGGCATCGACCTCGATTGCCGCCTACATGTCGACCTGTGTGATCATGAGCGTGATCCTCGCCTGGTTGCGCGTCATTCTGCACGCGCTCCCAGATCTGGGCCCCTTGTTGGCCCCGGTTTTCTCGGTGCTGGGGGTGGCGAGCATCGTGATCGCGAACCTGATGGCGTTGATCCAGCGCAACGTCAAGCGAATGCTGGGTTGGCTCGTGATCGCTCAGTCGGGCGCCTGGGTTCTGACCTTCGTGGTGGGCGGTAGCGTGGCCTACGGGGCCCTGCTCTTCGCGCTGATCGCGTATGGGCTGGTGATGTTGGGGGCTTTTGGCGTGGTGATGACCCTCAAGGGCGGCGGCCACGAACTCGAACGACTGGAGCACTTCGCGGGCATCGCCGAATCACGCAAGGGATTGGCGGCGATGATGACCCTCTTCATGCTCGCCCTGGCGGGAGTTCCGGGCACCGTTGGTTTCTGGGCGCGTTGGCATCTGGTGGGCGCCTTGGTGGCGGGCGGTGAGTTGGTGCTGGCGGTGGTCGCCGTTCTGGGGAGCGTGGTTTCCCTCTATATCTGCATGCAGGTGCCCGTGATGATGTACATGCGCGAAACCCTGGAAGAGGAGCCGAGCGAATCCTCAAGCAATGAACTCGGTGTGCTGCTGCTCTGCGCCGTGGTGGTCATTGGCTTGGGGATCTGGCCCGATCCGTTGATTGCGATTCGGGGGATCGGGTTACTCGAATTGTTGCAGGCGAGTATTCACTAGCGCTCTTTTTAGAAGCGCTTTGTTACAAGCGCCGGGTGCCCCCGCTCCGCTGGACCCGGATCTCGCCCCGGCGCCGGGTGAGGTGCAATTCGTCGAGGAGTTCCATCAGCGGCATGGCGGTGCGCCGGGAGGTGCCGATCAAGGCCTTGTAGGTCTGGGTATCGAGCTCGTCTTCGCTTTCGAAGTGGGTCTCGACTCGGCTGCACAAGGCGTCGATGGCCGCGCTTGCAAACCACAGATCGCCTGGCGCCCGCACGAGTCGGCCCTGGCGCTCGAGATGCGCGAGCAGGTCGCGCAGATGATCCAGGGAAACGCCGATTTTTTCGGCCCAATCCTTTGGGCTGGGGGGCTCGAGCCCGGATGCCAGGGAGTCCTCGAGAATGTGCTCTGCAGCAGCAGCCGATGCGGGGTCGAGGACAGCCCGGTGTTCGGCCAGGCGGGTCAGATCCTGCTCGTTGACGATTCGTTGATCGGCTTCCAAGCGGGCGATGGCAAGCTCGGCGGCCTCGCGCGGGACATTGTCCGGCAGGCCTCCCCGCATGGCGGCTCGGGGCATGCCCGGGCGCATGGGTTCCTGTCGGTGGAATTCGGCTAGGCCCTCGAGCAGGCTGGTCTCCAGGCGATGGGTCATGTCGGCGTCCACCCAGCGGTGTCCGCCAGCCTCGAGAACGCCGCCCGGGCTTTCAGGGCCGCGCAGGAGTTCGTCCACTTCGCCGGGCAGCAGCCCGGTTTCCCGGGCGAGGTCTGGGGCGGTGCATCCCGAGTAGCCCGCGCGTTGGATGCGGGCTCGGAGTCCCTCGGCGAGGTCGCCGGTTTTCAGGCGTTCGAGTTCGCTCAGGAGCGCAGGGTCGCTGCGCCTTCGCTGGGGTGGGGCACAATCCAACACGATCCCGCCGCCCACGGTGGCTCCGGCGGTGGCGCTTTTCGCGAAGCCGCGGACGATGAAACGGTCGCCGGGGAGAAGGGCCAGCGCCTCGCCGTCGATGTGGAGCCGGGCGAAGCCGTCTTCGCCGGGAACGAAGCCGGGCTTCCCGATGGCCGCCAGGTGGGCGCGTCGCTCGGCGGTTCCCACCAGAACCTCCACCGAGGTGATGGCATCGGCGGCGGGCGAGGTGGCGAGCCAGTACAGGTGCACGTCGGCGCTGAGCGTGGGCGCCAAACGGTCCGCATGGGTCACCACGTCCCCCCGGCGCAGATCGGCGACTTCGAGGCCCTGGAGGTTCACCGCGCAGCGCGTGCCCGGTGCCGCGCTCTCGCTCTCCTGGCCATGGCTCTGCAAGCCCCGAATTCGCGCGCTGAGGCCCGAGGGCTGAATCTCGATGCGGTCGCCCAGATGTAGGGGTGCGCCGATCAGGGTTCCCGTGACCACAGTGCCGAAGCCTCGCATGGCGAAGACCCGGTCGACCCCCAGGCGGGCTGGGCCGTTGCGGGGAGTCCGCGGCTGCGCGCTCTGGGCGGCTTCCATCAAGGCGCTGCGCAGGGCATCGAGACCGGCTCCGCTCTGGGAGGAAACCGGCACGATGGGCGCACCGGCCAAGTGCGTTGAGGCCAGGAGTTCGCTGATTTCTTCGCTGGAGAGTTCGATCATTTCTTCGTCGGCCAGATCGGTCTTGGTCAGCGCGACCACGGCGGTTTCGATGCCGAGCAGATCGCAGATCGCCACGTGCTCCCGGGTCTGGGGCATCACGCTCTCGTCGGCGGCTACTACTAGGAGCAGGACGTCGATTCCGCTGGCCCCGGAAACCATGGTGCGCACCAGACCCTCGTGGCCCGGCACGTCCACCACGGACAGTCGTCCGACGCCGGGCAGATCCAGGGCCGCGAAGCCAAGATCGATGGTGATCCCCCGGGCCTTTTCCTCGGGGAGGCGATCGGTCTGGGTCCCGGTCAGGGCGCCAATCAGCGCGGTCTTGCCGTGATCGATGTGCCCGGCTGTGCCGAGCACCAGACCCCGGGCAGCCGGGGGGTCTGCCTTGGCGCCGGAACCTTGCTGCTTCGCTTGGGCGGCCAATCGACCGGGCTCAGCGGGGCCCGATGGAATCTCGGCCCAGGAAGGGGATCAAGGCCTGGGGGATTCCGATGCTGCCGTCGGCGCGCTGGTGGATTTCGACGAGAGCGAGGATCGCCCGGGCATTGGAGAGCGCCGTCCCGTTGAGGGTGTGGACGATTTCGGGCTTCCCGCCTTCCGCCTTGCGGTAGCGGGTCTTGAGCCTTCGGGCCTGAAAATCGGTGCAGTTCGAAGCGCTGGTCACTTCTCCCCAGCTGCCGTTTTCACCCCGCCCGGGCATCCAGGCCTCGATGTCGAATTTTCGGTAGGCCGGTGCGCCGAGATCCCCGCTGGCGACATCGATCACTCGGTAGGGGATTTCCAGAGCATCGAAAATCTTTTGCTCGATGGCGAGCAGCCGATCGAGTTCGGCCTCGCTGTCCTCGGGACGACAGAAGACGAACATCTCGGTTTTGCTGAATTGATGAACCCGGTAGAGGCCCTTGCTCTCGCGCCCATGGGCGCCGGCCTCGGTTCGGAAACAATGGGAGATGCCGGCCACGCGCATGGGCAAGTCGGCCTCGTCGAAGATACGGTCGACCCCCAAGCCGCCCAGGGTGATCTCGGCGGTCCCCACCAGGCAGAGGTCGTGATTCTCGACACAATAAATCTGGGACTCCTGGCCGCGGGGATTGAAACCAAGCCCGGTCAGGATCGCGGGCCGGGCCAGATCCGGGGTGGCCATGGGGGTGAAGCCCTCGGCGATGACGTGTTCCAGGGCAAAGCGTTGCAGGGCCAGATCAAGCAGCGCCGCTTCGTTCTTCAGGTAGTAAAATTTTTGCCCGGCCACCTTGGCGCCGGCCTCGAAATCCACCAGGTCGTGCTTTTCGCAGAGGGTTAGGTGATCCAGAGGCTCGAAATCGAAGGCCTTGGGCGTCCCCTCCCGCACCACCCGGTAGGCGTCCTCGTCGCCCAGGGGCACGCTGGGGTGAATGAAATTGGGCATTTCCATCATTAGGGTTTCGAGCTGCTGCTCGCTTTCCCGAAGCCTGGACTCCAGGCCGGAGACGGTTTCCTTGAGGTTCCGGCCCGCCTCGACGTGGGTCTTGCGCTCGGCGTCGTCCATGGGCCGCTTGCCGGCCTGTTGGTGCTCGTTGCGCACGCGGTTGGCGTCGTTCAACTCGGTTCGCAGGGCGGTGACTTCGTCCTGGACCGCAATCGCCCGGTCGACATCGGCCTTGACGTTTCGGTGCCGACAGCTCTCGACAATCGCGTCGCGTTGGTCGCGGATTATGCGGGGATCCAGCATGACGGCCAAGGGAACCACAGGGGTGGGGGGGCTGCCACTGCGGTCTACGAACCGGGTCCGCCACTCGGGGGAACGCAATAGGGTCTTCAATTGTGTCGCCGATCTGGGTAGACTAACCGGGTGCTGAGTCCGTATCGCGTCGTGGATTTTTCCGACGATCAGGGTCTGCTCTGCGGGCAGATCCTGGCGGATCTGGGGGCTGATGTCGTTCGCGTCGAGCCCCCGGGCGGTTCGCCGGCCCGGCGAGTGGGCCCCTTCCTGGGCGATGAGCCCGGCGCCGAGCGCTCTCTTTTCTGGTGGGCCTACGCGCGCAACACGCGGTCGGTGGTGCTCGACCCCGAAGCCGAGGCCGATCGCGAGGGAATTCTGGGCCTGGTGGCCGGCGCCGACTTCCTCATCGAATCCGCCCGGCCCGGCCGAATGGCGGAGCTGGGCTTGGGCTACTCGGATCTGTCCTCTCTGAATCCGAGCCTCATCTATATCTCGATTACGCCCTTCGGGCAGACCGGGCCCAAGGCCGGTTGGCTGGGCTCGGATTTGATCTGCATGGCGGCCGGGGGGCACGCTTATTTGACGGGGGAACGGGATCGGGCGCCCCTGCGGATTTCGGTCCCCCAGGCCCATGCCCACGGCGGAACCGATGCCGCGGTAGGCGCATTGGTCGCCCACTTTGCGCGGCGAAAGACCGGCCGGGGCCAGCACGTCGATATTTCTCTGCAACAGTCGGTGACCCTGGCCACCATGTTTCGCTCCCTGGACGTGCCCCTTGAAGAAGCGCCGGCCCGGCGCGTCTCCGGCGGCGTCTTTATTGCGGGTACCTGGGTGCCCACCCGCTACCCCCTTCGCGATGGCACCGTGGTGCTTGGCCCGGCGTGGTTGCCCTCCACGGGTCACTTCATGAAGCGCCTGATCGACTGGGCCATGGAGCGCGGCCACGCGGTGCCCGCTTCCATGCGCGAGGAAAACTGGTCCACCTATGCGCTGCGCATGATCGCCAAGGAGGTGACCGCCGAAGACTTTGCGCCGGTGGATGCCTTGTTGTGCGAACTCTTTGCGCGCCTGGATAAAGCCGAGGTCATGCAGGCCGTGGTGGAGAAGCGGCTGCTGATGGCGCCGGTGCTGGGCCTCGACGAGTTGATCGATGGCGAGCAGTTGAAAGCGCGAAACTTCGCCGTGGCCATCGATCAGCCAAACGCCGTCCCGGCGGTGCGGTACCCGGGCCCGGTGGCGCATTTTTCTAAAACGCCCATCGAGTACCGACTGCCGGCGCCGGGCCTCGACGAGCACCGCGAGGAAATACTCGGCGAACCCGCGCGTGCCCCGGCCTCGTCCGAGCGCGTCCCGGATCCCGCACTCCCGGGCGCCGCCCCCCTCGAAGGCGTCAAGGTCCTGGATCTTTTCTGGATTCTTGCAGGGCCGAGTTCCACGCGAACCCTGGCCGACTACGGGGCCACGGTGGTGCACGTGGAATCCATGAAGCACATGGATACCCTGCGCGCGATTCCCCCCTACCGGTTCAACAACCCGCACCCCGAAGGTGCTGGGGGCTTTCAGTGCGTCAATGCAAACAAGCTGGGCCTGACCCTCGACATTCACGAACCCGAGGGCCGCGCCATCGTGATGGAACTGGTGGCGTGGGCGGACGTGGTCACCGAATCCTTTGCGCCGGGCGTGATGGCGTCGGTGGGCCTCGACTACGCGACCCTGCGCGAGGCCAAGAGCGATCTGATCATGATCTCGAGTTGCCTCATGGGGCAGACCGGGCCGTGGAAGGACTTTGCGGGTTTCGGAAATCTCGCGGCCAGCGTCACGGGTTACCAGGGTCATGCGGGCTGGCCGGATTGCCTGCCTTCCGGGCCCCACGGTGCCTACACGGATTTCATTTCCGCGCGCTACAACGCCCTGGCGATTCTTGCGGCGCTTGAGCACCGGGAGCGCACCGGGGAGGGCCAGTACATCGACCAGTCCCAGGCCGAGGCGGGGCTGCACTTCATCGCGCCGGCCTTTCTCGACTACACGGTGAACGGAAAGCTGCGCGAGCAGGTGGGCAACACCGACGCTGTGCAGCGTCCCCATGGCATTTATCCGTGCCAGGGCAAGGATCGCTGGATCGCCATCGCGGTGGCCAGCGACGCCCAATGGGAAGCGCTTTGTGCGGCCATGGAAAGGCCGGACCTACTCGATCAACGCGACGCCGGCGAGGCGCTGGACGCCGAAATCCGCGGCTGGACCGAGGCCCGGGTGGGTGCGGAGACCGAGTCCCTGCTTCAGGCTCGGGGCGTACCCGCCCACTGCGTGCTGGATACGGCGGACCTCTACGCTTGTCCCCAAATGCAACACCGCGAGCACTACATCGAAATCGCCTGCGATCTCTATCAGTCGACGACGGTGGAGAGTTCGCGTTTGCGGCTCTCCGAGAGCGAGGCGCGCCGCCCGGAGCGAGCGCTCTCCTTCGGCCGAGACAACCGCTACGTGCTCGAGACCCTGCTGGGCTACAGCCCCGAACGCATCGCCCGCTTCGCCGAGGCGGGCGTTCTGCTCTAAGCGTCAAAGTGCTCGGTCGTCTTTGGGCGGGCGGCTGCGAAGGGCGAGGTTCTGCCCCGCCCCGCTTCCTCGGCGCACCTGGATCCCTTCGAACTCCACCACGATGCGTTGCCAGAGGTCGCCGGGTGCGTCATCGAAAATGGCTTCGGCCCGGGCCGTGCCCAGGTGCCAGTCGCCCCGGGCGACTTCGCGATCGAGTTGGCCGGGCCCCCAGCCCGAATAGCCCACGAAGGCGCGAAAATGACTGGTCGGTGTGCCGGATTGGATCACCGAACCCAGGGCCTCGGCATTGGGGGTGGCGTACACGCCGGGAGCGACAGGGATCCCGCCGGCGACCGCCTGCTCCGAGCGGATCAGGAAGGTCATGACGCTCGGGTCCACCGGTCCGCCCCGATACACCCGGTCGCGGCGTCGGGAAAGCCGGGCGAATTCGGGGATCAACTCGCCGAGGGCAGCGTCCGTCGGCCGATTGACGACCAGTCCTACGGCGCCCTGGGCCGAGTAGTCCAAAACGAGAACGATACTTTCGGCGAAGAAGGGGCCGCTGAGCGTGCGGCTGGCGACCAGGAAGCGCCCGCCGCCGAGTTGGCGGTCGCCCGGGGGCAGGAGGCGTGGACCGCTTCGGGGCGATGGGCCCGGGAGCGACGGGCGCTTTCGGGCCAGGGCGGGGGCGGTGGGTGTGGAGGGGAGGGGGCTGGCTGGCTTTGCGGCTTGCTGCACTGTGCCGGGCGAGGTTTCCTCGCGGACGCCGGACCCCGGGCCGAGCAGCCAGAGGCCCACCACCCCAGCGGCGATGGCCGCCAGCGCGCTGCAGACGCGTCGCGGATTCATGGGTCCTCCTCGTGCTGGAGGCCTCGCTTGCCGGGACGCGCTCGGCCTCGGCCCCTTGAGGTGAGAGTGTACAGCGTTATGGTCGATGCTTCGCCGCGCGCCTCTTTGGGCGCGCCAGGGCCGGCCGCAGCGAGTCGAAGCGGCCGAGGAGGAAACGGATGGCAGGCCCCCTTACCGGGATCAAGGTGGTGGAGTTGGCCGGGCTCGGCGCGTTGCCCTTTGGTTCGCTGAAGCTTGCGGATATGGGGGCCGAGGTGGTGCGCGTCGACCGGCTGTCGGAAGTGCCCGAAAATCCCGAGCCCCGGCCGCACAATTTTTGGGATCGCGGCCGGCGCAGCATCGCGGTGGATCTGAAAGATCCGCGTGGGGTGGAAACTGTGCTGCGCCTAGCCGAGGGCGCGGATGCGTTCCTGGAAGCCTTTCGCCCGGGCGTGGCCGAGCGCCTGGGGCTGGGCCCCGAGGTGCTGCACGCCCGCAACCCGCGCCTGGTCTACGGCCGCCTGACGGGTTGGGGCCAGACGGGTCCGCTGGCCCAGGTGGCGGGGCATTCGCTCAACTACGAAGCCATTACCGGCGCGACCCACAGCATCGGTCCCCGGGGCGGTCCGCCGGTGCCGGCGTTGACGGTTCTGGGGGATTTCGCCGGGGGCGGGTTGCACCTGGCGTATGGGGTGGTGTGCGCGCTGCTCGAGGCCCAGCGCAGCGGGCGCGGTCAGGTGGTGGATGCCGCCATGGTGGATGGGGTGATGTCGCTGATGGGGGTCTTTCATGGAATGGACGCCATGGGGATGAACACCGACGCGACGGGCACGAACCTTTTCGACGGGGGCGCTCCCTTTTACAACGTCTACGAAACCCGGGACGGCCGCTACGTGAGCGTGGCCCCCATGGAGCCGCATTTCTACGCGCTGCTTCTCGAAAAAATTGGGCTCGACCCGGACACCCTGCCGGACCAGTACGACAACGCGCGTTGGCCCGAACTCCGGGAACGCTTCGCCGAGGTCTTCCTGACCCGGACCCGGGACGAGTGGAGTGAAATTCTCGAGGGCACCGATGCCTGCTATGCCCCGGTGCTCACGCTTTCGGAGGCCCGAGACTATTCGCATAACCGGGAACGGGGTGCGTTCCTGGCCGAGTCCGGCGCCCCGGAACTGGTCCCGACGCCTCGTCTTTCCGTGACGCCCGGAGAGCCCGGGACCTCGCCGGATTGGCCCGGAGCCGATACCGAGGCTGTTTTGCGCGAGGCCGGCTTCACCCGCGCGGAGTTGGAATCGCTCCAGGAAGCGGGCACGATCCCGATTGGGGCCGCCGCGAGGGGCAGAGATTTATCCTAGGCTTTGTGCTTCCTAATTTCCTTCGGCCTTCGACGAGGACACCGCCATGAGCAGCGAAATCACTCCCTTCAGCATTGCGGCCAGCGACGCCGAAATCGACGACTTGAAACGCCGCTTGGCGGCCACCCGGTGGCCCGATGCCGAGACCGTCGACGATTGGTCCCAGGGCATTCCTCTGGCCTACGTCCAGGAAGTGTGTGCCTATTGGGGCGAGAAATACGATTGGCGCGCCCGGGAGGCCAAGCTCAACCAGTTTGCCCAGTTCAAGACCGACATCGATGGGCTGGGGATTCACTTCATTCATGTGCGTTCCGAGGAAGCCGACGCCATCCCTCTGGTGATCACCCACGGCTGGCCGGGTTCGGTGGTCGAGTTCCAGAAAGTCATTGGTCCGCTGACCGATCCCGTGGCCCACGGCGGCAACTCGAGCGATGCCTTTCACGTGGTGTGCCCCTCCATGCCGGGCTACGGATTTTCTGACAAGCCCACGTCCACCGGTTATGGCGTGGACAAAATCGCCGACACCTGGGCTTCGCTGATGGCCAAGCTCGGCTACGACCGGTACGTGGCCCAGGGCGGCGATTGGGGGGCCATGGTGACCAACCAGATCGGCCTTCGGGATACCGAGCACTGCGCGTGCATCCATCTCAACATGCCCATCGTGGCGCCGGACCCCGAGACCATGGCGGATCTTCTGCCCATCGAGCAGCGCGCCCTGGCGGGCATGCAGCACTACCAGGATTTCGATTCGGGCTATTCCAAGCAGCAGAGCACCCGCCCCCAGAGCCTGGGCTATGGGCTGGTGGATTCCCCCGCCGGCCAGGCGGCCTGGATTCTCGAAAAGTTCTGGTCGTGGATGGATTGCAATGGCCATCCCGAGAACGCGCTCACCCGGGATGAACTGCTGGACAATGTCATGCTCTACTGGCTGCCGGCAACCGGCGCTTCCTCGGCGCGTCTTTACTGGGAAAGTTTTGGCACGCCGTCCCTGGACCCCGTCACCGTGCCCACCGGCTGCAGCATCTTCCCCAAGGAGATCTTTCAGAGCTCCCGACGTTGGGCCGAAAAGAAGTTTACGAATCTCGTGCACTGGAACGAACTCGAAGCCGGTGGTCACTTCGCGGCGTTTGAACAACCCGAGGTCTACGTCGACGAAATCCGCACCTGCTTCCGCAACGTGCGCTGAACGCCGGGGGGCAAAGGCCGGTATGGACTCGCCGCAACCGGCGGAGAGGCGGCCGCCGCCGACCGGCTAGACGACGCGCACGGCACGACGCACACGACCCCCTAGACGGCGTCCTTTGGGTCGAGTTCGTCGCGCAGTTGCCTTTTAAGGAATTTACCGCTGGCGTTCTTCGGTAGGGACTCGAAGCCGAGCCACAGGTAGCGGGGAATTTTGTGCCGGGCCAGGCGTCCTTCGCAGTGGGCGCGCAGGTCTTTGCCCGTCAGTTGGCTGTCCTTGCGAAGCATGACCGCGACCCCAACCTCTTCGCCCAGGCGCTCGTCCTCCACCCCGAAGGCCGCGCACTCGGCCACATCCTCGTGGTCGAAGAGCACGCTCTCGACCTCGGCGCAGTAGATGTTTTCGCCCCCGCGGATCACCATGTCCTTGGCGCGGTCGACAATGAAGATGAAGTCATCGGCGTCGATGCGGGCGATGTCTCCGGTATGCAGCCAGCCGTCGGTGATGGATTCGGCGGTGGCCTCGGGGCGGTTCAGGTAACCGCGAATCACCTGGGCGCCGCGCACCCAAAGTTCGCCGACCTCGCCCATGGGCACGTCGTTTCCGTCGGCATCGACGAGGCGGGTTTCGTAGATGGGCATGGCGGGCCCTGCGGATTCCGGCTTGTCGACAAAAAAGTCGCCCGAGATCGAAGTGATGATCCCGCAGGTTTCGGTCATTCCGTAGCCGGTTCCCGGACGAGCGGTTTTCACGCTGTCATCGATCTTCTTGACGAGATCAGGCTGAAGCTGGGCGCCCCCCCCGCCGAGGGATTTCAGGGTGGAGGTGTCGTACTTGTCGAAATCCGGGTGGGCGATGAGTTCCCGCGCCATGACGGGGACACCGCTCAGGTTGGAGATGCGTTCGGCTTCGATGAGAGCGAGTGCTTCGCCGGCTTCCCACTTGTACATGTGCACGAGCTTACCCCCAGCCAGGGTGGCCGAGTGCGCCACGCAGTTGTTCGCGGTCACGTGAAAGAGGGGGGTGACGACGAGCAGGCTCAATTCAACGGCAGCCGGGGCCGGGGCATTGGTATCGGCGGGGGGGGCGGGGTTGGCCCGGCCCGCGGCCGCCGCGAAGGCCATGTTGGAAAAAGCCAGGCTGAAAATGTTGTTCACACAACCGCGATGGGTGAGCTGGGCGCCCTTGGGGCGGCCCGTGGTGCCCGACGTATAGAAAATGCAGGCGTCGCTGTCCGAATCGACGGTGGCCTCGGGCAGGCTGCCCGGGTGCTCGCGCAGCTGCGACCAGGGCACGGCGCCTTCGGGCAAATCCCCGGACATGCGAACGGCGACCAGCAGGCAGTCCGGAGCCTTGTCGCGCACGGGCAGAAACTGCTTCATCCGTTCGGCGTCGACGATCATGACCTTGGGCTTCGAGTCTTCCACCGCGTAGGCCATCTCGTCGGTCAGCCACCAGGCGTTCATGCCCACCACCGTGGCGCCGATGGACACCGTGGCCCAGTAAGCGAGCATCCATTCCGGGTAGTTCCGCATGGCGATGGCCACGTGGTCGCCGGAGCCCACACCGTTTTCGGTGAGCCAGGCCGCCACGGCGCCCACTTCGTCATGGGCCCGTGCAAAGGTCCAGCGTTCCTGATCGTAGACCAAGTAATCCTTGTCCCCGTGCACGGCCGAACCGAGCCAGATTTCTCGCAGGGAGGGGGGCGCGGCCTTGTAGGCCCTGAGGGAATGGCCGCCCACTTCGACCGTCTCCACCTCGAAAGGGCCGCCCGGGCCGGTGAACTCGCTCCATACGGTCTTCAGTTCTTCGTACATGAAAAATTCTCCTCGATCCTTTTTTTCGCCGGATCTGGCGGGGGTCTCCAGGAAGTCACGCGCGCGGCTTGCTGGCAACGGTCCGGATTATGTTGGGGGGACCGATTCTAGGGGAACTATCGCCGGGG